>Ga0209887_1000132_pt1 | contig 21118 bp, 19 predicted proteins | sample GWRWN1_30_40_FD_187230 | JGI IMG/M metagenome (GOLD analysis project Ga0209887, IMG submission 187230) | Riverbed sediment microbial communities from areas with no vegetation in Columbia River, Washington, USA - GW-RW N1_30_40 (SPAdes)... | ecosystem: Environmental > Aquatic > Freshwater > River...
TCGCCGATCAGGTGCACGCCAAGTTCAAGATCTTCACCGCTCCGCTGCCCAGGGACAACTCGATCGGCGCGCTCGCCGACCAGGTGGCGCACTTCGTCCGCGACGCCGGGGTCGCGCCCAAGAGCATCGGCGTCGAGTGCCTCGAGGCGGACGTCCGCTTTGCCTACCGCTACCTGATCGACCGCGGCATCCGCGGCGCGTTCACCGTGACCGGCGCGTTCGAGCGCCGGGCCCGGATCGGCCGCGTCTACCGTAATCCCGAGCTGGCGCCCGGGGACTTCACGCCTCGCCTCCGCGTGCTGTCGCTCGACGTAGAGACCAGCCTCGACAACACCCGCCTGTACTCGATCGCGGTGGCGGGCGCCGGGGGCGACCGGGTGCTCCTCGTCGGCCGCGGCCCAACGGCGACCGTCGAGGGCGCCCCACGAGTGGACGTCGTGCCCGACGAGCGCGCCTGTCTCGAGTGGTTCATGGCGCATGTGCGCACGGCCGATCCCGATGTGCTGACCGGCTGGAACATCGGCGACTTCGACCTCGGCGTGCTCCTCCGCTGCTGCCGGCGGGCGGGCCTTCGGTTGACGCTCGGTCGCACCGAGGACGAGGTCGAGATCCGCCGGGACCAAAGCTTCACCCGCGAGCCGCGCGTCATCCTGTCCGGGCGCCAGGTGCTCGACGGTTTGGCGCTCCTCAGGGGCGCGTTCGTGAAGCTCGACGACTACCGCCTCGAGACCGCGGCGCAGGCAATCCTCGGTGAGGGCAAGCTCTTCGGCCCAGAGCACCGAGGGGCGCAGATCGAGGCGGCGTACCGCGAGGATCCCGCGAGCCTCGCCGCCTACAACCTCCGGGACGCGCGGCTGGTCCTCGACATCCTCGAGCGCACGCGGCTGGTCGAGCTGACCGTCCGGCGGAGCCTCCTGACCGGCATGCAGCTCGACCGCGTCGGGGCGCAGATCGCGGCCGTGGACTCACTCTACCTGGGCGCGCTCCGGGCACGCGGGCGCGTGGCGCCGTCGGTGCGCACGGGCGCCGAGGCGGACCCGTCGGCGATCGCCGGGGGCCTCGTCCTCGACTCGGTGCCCGGCCTCTACCGGAACATCCTCGTGTTCGACTTCAAGAGCCTCTACCCGAGCCTCATCCGGACGTTCAACATCGATCCGTTGACGTTCGTGCCTCCCACGACGGCGACCGAGGCACCGACGGAGGCGCCAAGCGAGGCGGTCATCCGGACGCCCGGCGGCGCCGCCTTCCGTCGCGACGAGGTCGGCATCCTGCCCGAGCTGGTCGCGCGCCTCGCGGAGGAACGGGCCCGGGCCCGGCGGGGCGGCGACGCCGTCGGCGCGCAGGCGACGAAGATCCTCATGAACTCGCTCTTCGGCGTACTCGGCGCCTCGGCGTCGCGACTCTTCTCGCCCGCGGTGGCGAACGCGATCACGACTGCCGGGCAGCACGTGATCCGTCTCGCCGCCGGGGCGGTCGAAGCGCGAGGGCACCGCGTGATCTACGGCGACACCGATTCGCTCTTCGTCGACATCGGCGAGGACGATTCGGCGCGCGCCGAGACTCGCGCGGAGGATCTTCGCCAGGCGATCAGCCAGCACGTCGCGGATGCGCTCACGCGCGAGTTCGGCTGTCGGAGTCACCTGGAGCTCGAGTTCGAGAAGGTCTACGCGCGCTTCTTCATGCCCGAGGTGCGGGGCGGCGCGACCGGCAGCAAGAAGCGTTACGCGGGCCTCGTCGGCGACCGCGGTGACGACAAGATCGAGCTGGTCGGCCTGGAGGCCGTGCGGCGCGACTGGAGTCAGGTCGCCCGGCGCTTTCAGCGGGAGCTCCTGGCCCTCGTCTTCCACGACCGGCCGGTCGCCGACTTCATCCGCGCCTTCGTCGCCGACCTCCGCGCCGGCCGATACGACGCCGAGCTCGCCTACCGGAAGGCGATTCGGAAGCCGCTCGCTGCCTACACCAAGACGACGCCCCCGCACGTGAAGGCGGCGCGCAAGCAAGCCGGGACGGCGGGCCGGATCGTCGCCTACCTGATGACGCACGCCGGACCCGAAGCGGTGGGCGAGACGACCGCGCCGCCCGACTACGAGCACTACGTGACGCAGCAGCTCCGGCCGATCGCGGACGCGGCGCTGCGCTTCCTCGGCGGGCCGGACTTCGACGCCATCATCGGGGCGCGAAAGCAGCTCGGGCTGTTCGAGCCCTCGTAACCCGGCGCGGCTAGGCCCCTCCGAGAAGCTACCGCGTGATCTGGGGATCCAGCGCGTCCCGCAGCCCGTCGCCCAGGAAGTTCAGCGAGAACAGGGTGACCGTGAGGGCCAAACCGGGGAAGACGATCAGCCACGGGTACGGCTCCATGGCGACCGCCCCCTCCGAAGCCAGGGACCCCCAGCTCGCCATCGGCGGTTGAACCCCGAGACCCAGAAAGCTCAGAAAGGCTTCCTCCAGCATCACGGCCGGGACGGTCAGAGTCGCATACACGATGATCGGCCCCGCGGCGTTGGGCACGAGATGAAGCGCCAGGATCCGGAGGGGTCCTCCCCCCAGGGCCCGGGCGCCCTGGACGAACTCCCGCACCTTGAGTGTCAGGACCTGGCCCCGGACGATGCGGGCCATGGTCAGCCACTGCACCGCCCCCAGGGCGATGAACAGGTTAAAGATGTTCCGGCCCAGCACGACCATGAGGATGATCACGAAGAACATGAAAGGCAGTCCATAGAGAATGTCCACGAAGCGCATCATGAGCTGGTCGGCGCGCCCGCCGAGGTAGCCGGCCAGGGCGCCGTAGCTCACCCCGATGGTCAGGCTCACCAGCGTCGCGAGGACTCCGACGCCGAGGGAGACCCGCGCCCCCCACATGACCCGCGTGAGCAGATCGCGTCCCAGCTCGTCCGTGCCCAAGGGGTGCTGGGACGAGGGCGGCCGGGCGCCGTAGGCCAGGTCGGTCTTCGCGTAGGAGTAGGGAGCGATCCAGGGCGTGAGCGCTGTGATGATGACCAGGCCCAGCAAGACTCCCGCCCCGAGCATGGCGAGCCGGTTTCGGCGCAGGCGGCGCCACGCCTCCCCTGCCGGGCTTCGTGTCCCAATGCCGCCTCCGGTCCGAGGCACCGCCATCTCAGCCGCTCGAGCGACAGCCATCTCAGTACGTCACCCGCGGGTCCAGATAAGCGTAGAGGCAGTCCACGATCAGGTTGAAGGCGACGAGAAGCCCGCTGTAGAAGACCACGGTGCCGAGGACCATCGTGTAGTCCCGGTTGAGAGCGCTGGTCACGAAGTAGCGACCGATACCGGGGACGCTGAAGATCGTCTCCACCACCACGGAGCCCGTCAACGCGCCCGCCGCTGCCGGCCCCAGGTACGAGACCACCGGCAGGACCGCGCTCGGGAGGGCATGCCGGACCACCACCACCCCCTCCCGCAGGCCCTTCGCGCGGGCCGTCCGGATGAAGTCCTGGAGAATCACCTCCAGCATTCCCGCCCGGCTGAGGCGCGCCACATAGGCGGTGTAGAACGCCCCGAGGGTGATGGACGGCATGACCAGGTGCCGCCACGTCCCCCACCCGGCCACCGGGAGCCAGCCCAGCCACAGGGCGAAGACCATGATGAGCAAAGGCCCGAGGACGAAGTTGGGAATGGACACGCCACCGAGGGCCAGCGACATGGTGAGATAGTCCACGGCGCGATTGTGTCGGATCGCGGCCAGAACGCCCGCGGTCCCCCCAATCAGCACCGCCACGCCCAGCGCGCAGAGCCCGAGCGTCAGGGAGACGGGAAATCCGAGGGTGATCAGCTCGTTCACCGTCCGGTCGGGATAGCGGAAGGACGGCCCCAGGTCTCCCCGGACCACGTCGCCCAGGTAGCGGACGTACTGCTCCAGGACCGACTCGTTGAGGTGGTATCTGGCCTCTATGTTCGCGCGGACCTGCTCCGGGAGGGCCCGGTCCATGTCGAAGGGCCCTCCCGGGGCGATCCGCATGATGAAGAACGAGCCCGTGACGATGACCAGCAGGACCGGCGGAAACCCGACCAGCCGGCCGAGCAGGTACCGGAGCACGGGTGGCTCACCGTTCGAGGGTGATGAACTTGAGCGGGTGCTGATCCAGGATGTTCGGGTGCCAGCCCTTCACCTTGCGGCTCAGCATCCCTTTGTTGACGTACGTGAACAGGGGCATGATCGGGGTCTCATCCACCACGAGGAGCCGCTCCGCCTCGTTGAAGAGCTTCATCCGCTCCTTCGGATCCAGGGTCCGGCCGGCCCGGTCGATCAACTCATCGTAGCGCTTGTTCGACCAGCCGGTCTGGTTGTTCCCGCCACCGGTGATCCACATGTCCAGGAAGGTGTTGGGGTCCACGTAGTCGCCGATCCAGCCGGCCCGCGAGATCTGGTAGTCCAGCTTGGCCTGCTGGTTGAGGTAGACCTTCCACTCGACGTTCACCAGCTCCACCTGGAGCCCCAGGTTGTCGCGCCACATCTGCTGCACCGCCTGCGTGACCACGCGGTGCAGCTCGTTGGTGTTGTAGAGCAGCTCCGTCTTTGGAAAGCCCTTGCCGTCCGCGTAGCCCGCCTCGGCCAGGAGCTTCTTGGCGGCCGCCGGGTCGAACGGGAGACCCCGGACCCCCTCGTACCCGCGCATGGTCGGGACGAAGCTCGACGTCGGGATCTCTCCGGCCTTGGTCACGAACTTCGTCAATGCCTCCCGGTCGACCGCCATGCTCAGCGCCTTGCGGACGCGGACGTCGTTCGCCGGAGGCTTCGTGACATTGAACCGGAAGTAGTAGGTCCCCAGGTACGGGGTGGCGTAGTACTCCGCGCGCTGCTTGGCGGAATCGATCTGCGCCGGCGGAACTGTCGGGATCCAGTCGCTGTCGCCGGCCAGGAACTGCTTGTAGGCCGTATTGATGTCGTCGGTCGGAATGAAGATGGCTTTCTGGAGCTTGGTGGTGGCCGCGTCCCAATGCGCCGGGTTCTTCTCCAGGACCAGCTCCCGCTGTGGAACCCAGCTCGCCAGGCGGAACGGCCCGTTGCTGACGATCTTGCCCGGCTTAACCCAGTCCGTCCCGTGCGCCTCGATCGCCCAGCGTGGAACGGGATAGAGGGTGTAGAACGTCGTCAGGTCGAGGAAGTACGCCGTCGGCGCCCGGAGCGTGACCTGGAGCGTCTTGTCGTCCACCGCCTTCACCCCGACCTGGCCGAAGTCGCTGACCTTCCCCTTGTTGTACTCCTCGCCGTTCTTCAGGTAGAAGAGCTGCTGGGCGTACTTGGCCCCGCTCTTCGGGTTCAGCACCCGCTCCCACGCGTACACGAAGTCGTGGGCAGTGACCTTCCGGCCGTCGGTCCACGCAGCGTCGCGGAGCTGGAACGTGTAGATCAGCCCATCCTTGGAAATGGTCCAGCTCCGGGCCATCCCCGGCTGGGGCGACAGGTCCTTCGGGTCGTTGACCGCCAGGCCTTCGAAGAGGTTGCTGATGATCCGGTGTTCCGGCACGCCGGTCACCACGCCCGGATCGAGGCTCTCCGGCTCGACCATGTTGTTGATGCGGAAGACCTGCTCCTGCGCCGCAGCCCCGGGCGCCCCGACGAGCGCCGCCGCCACGACGGCCACGAACACCACGCCGGCCATGCTGATTCTCTTCATCGCGCGACCCTCCTTCGCCTATACGTCCTTGTCTGGTCTCGACTGACTATAGTCAGACGCTGGGAGACCGTCAACGTCATTCGGCTACTTCGAGCAGACGAATCACCTCCCGCACCTCCACGCCGGGAGAATATCAGGCGCGGACCTTCTTCCGCTAGAATCGATCCTGCATCGGCCTAACGACCGGGCGCTGAGCGACCGGCGGCCACCGGCGCGCCCGGTGCCGCGCCGGGTTAGGCCGCTTTGAGGCACACACCGGTTCAGATGGTGTGAGGGGTGTCGTCGGGCGGGGTGTCCTTTCCCGGCAGAGGCTGCGTCTGATGGGCAGTGACCATGATGCTCGTGCACCAGCGCATGACCCCGGCCACGGGCAATCAGCCAGCGGTTAGCGGGAAAAGCGGCGATCCCAGCGAGGATAAGCGAAAAGATGAGGCCACCCCAGAAAAGCGGCTCAGGAAGTCCCGCGTCCATCGCCCCGGGTATAACGAGCATCACGGCGTTGTCAATGATCTCCATGATCGTGATGGAAAGCGTGTCCGACGCGAAGGCGAGCGCGAGAGCCGCGCCGAACTCCGTGCCCGCACGCAGCAGCGGCACCAAGGTCAGGAGGTAGCCGAACACAAAGGCGAGCACGACCGCGAGCGCGACCGTCGCCCAGTTGCCCCAGCCCAACGCGGTGCCGATTGCCATCCCGAGCACCTCGCCGATGGAACAGCCAGTAAGACAGTGAGCGGTGGCGCTGAACGCGAGGCGATTCAGGGAAGGTCGACCGGCACCATGTGTTGCATGGTCCATCTGGCATTCGTCTCCAGAGAGTCTATGCGAGGCCAAACGCGAGCGGCCTGACGGCTCGGCGCGCAGCCGCGGCGGCCCAGTTCAGAACATCGTGTTGTCGTTTGCGGATGTCTCGGGCACCACTTGGATCACGTCCCAGTGTTCGACAATCCTACCGCTCTCGTCGAGACGGAAGATGTCGATACCCGCCCAATGGCTATCACCTGGCCATTCCTGAAGGCAATGCAATACGACGCAGCTTCCTTCGGCGATCGCGCGTTTGAAGTGCACGCGCTTACCTGGGTATTCCTCGGCCATCTTCATGAAGTACTCGATGAACGCTTCCTTACCGTCGGCTACTCCTGGGTTGTGCTGAATGTAGACATCTCCTACGTACCTCTCGACAGCTTCCGCCGGCTTGCACTGGTTGAACATGAGATCGTAGAACTCCATGACGTTCTTCTTATTCCGCTCAAGTTGCTCAATCATCTGTCGTACCTCTGTCGTACCTCCCCGTCAGCCATGCCCATCGGCGCTCGACGCGCCGAGTAGATCGACGCCTCACGGTTTGCGCTTCAGCCGCGAGCGCACCGGCGCGGCGCCCGCACAAGCTGACGTTCCCTAGTTCAGCATCAGCGGGTGCCGCCCACACGGAAGCCGGCACCCTCGGCAGCTCGTCGGCTGCAGGCGCCGGTTACGCGGTAGCCCCGGGCGCCTGGGTGGCCAGCCGGTGGAGGAGCCAGCCAACCGCCGCGCCCACGATGGCCACAGCCCACCAGACCGCGACAATGCTGAAGACCAGCACCAGGGCCGTGAGTCCGAGCATGTTGGTCCGCCCCGGGGCTGTCCAGATGAACAGCGTGGCGAACAGCGGCGCGAAGAGGACGAGGGCGGCCGATGCTACCGCAGCTCCCCGCAACGCGGCCGCTCCGGGCCCGCGGACCCGCACCGGGTCGAGCAGCCTGCGCCCGAGCGCGGCCCCGGCAAGCGCGGCCGCGAGTCCAGGCAGCCCAACGTAGAGCGCGACCGCCACCCGGTCCTGGTTGCGGACGATCGCCGGAAGGAACCAAGCCGCGGGCAGCAGCAGCCCCGCGGTCCCGAAGGCCAGCGCCGCCGCCGACCGCGGCCATCGTCGGAGCAAACCAGTCACTGCAAACATCTCCTCTCTCGCTGCCGCCTAACAGCCCAGATCGACGGGTCTCCGGCTGGTCGTGCACCGCATCTGGTCGTTAGGCCCCCCCTTCCACTCCACAGGCAAAAGGTTGGCGCGACTCCGTTCGGGGCTGGTGGGGTCCCAACGTTCGAGACGTGCGCGCCGCCCATACACGGCGCCGCAGTGTAGAGGTGGAGCGTCACCATGGGCACGTGACCTCTCCGGTCAGCTAGCATACCTGATCCGCTCAAACCCGGCAATGAAGCGTAACACTGTCCCGCCCCTTGCCGTCGGCAGGGCCGTCGTCTATCATCACGGCGCCGGATCATCCTGAGGAGAGGTCCCCGAGAATCTGAAGACAACCCGGGGAACAACCGTGACATCCACGGCATGAAGGAGGGCCCCAGCATGCGTACCTTCGCGAGGCAATGGCAACGAACGCTCGGTGCCGTCGCGGTTCTGGCCGCGCTGGCGTGGACGGCCGGAGTGTCGGGCGCCCAGGCGCAGACCGTTCTCAGGATCGTGCCGCAGGCGGACCTGAAGATCCTCGATACGGTGTGGACGACCAACAACATCACCAGCAACCACGGCTACATGATCTACGACGTGCTGTTCGCGCCGAACAGCAAGCTGGAATACAAGCCCCAGATGGTCGACACCTTCCAGAAGAGCCCCGACGGGCTCGTGTGGAAGTTCAAGCTACGTGACGGGTTGAAGTTCAGCGACGGGAGCCCGGTCGAGGCCAAGGACGCCGTGGCCTCGATCAAGCGGTTTGCGGACCGCATCCCCACCGGCAAGACCATGATGCAATTCACCCAGGAGGTGGTCGCGACCGGCCCGCTGACCTTCGAGATCCGCCTCACCAAGCCCTTCGGTCTGGTGCTGGAGGTCCTGGGCACGCCGGAGAACCCGCTCTTCGTCCACCGGGAGAAGGAGGCGCAGACCCCATCCGACAAGCAGATCACCGAGGCGATCGGCTCCGGCCCCTTCGTGATGGTCAAGGAAGAATGGGTCCCGGGAAGCAAGGTCGTCTACAAGAAGAACCCGCTCAACAAGCCGCGCAGCGAGCCGGCGGACGGCTTCGCCGGCGGCAAGGTTGCCAAGGTCGACCGCGTCGAGTGGGTCGTCATCCCCGACGCCAACACCACGACCCAGGCGCTGATCAAGGGCGAGGTGGACATCATCGAGATCCCGACCACCGACCTCCTGCCCCTGATGAAGCGGGACAAGAACATCACTGTCAAGGTCATCGACCAGATCGGGACCCAGGCCATCATGCGGCCCAACCATCTGAACCCGCCCTTCAACAACCCGAAGATCCGCCAGGCGCTGCTCTATGCGATCGGCGATCAGAAGGACTACCTGGCGGCGATGATCGGCAATCCCGAGTACGAGAAGTCGTGCTGGCAGGTCTTCATATGCGGCACGCCGCTGGGGACCAACGCCGGCATCGGCCCGTGGGCGACCAACACCAAGGAGCAGAACATCGCCAAGGCGAAAGAGCTCCTGAAGGAGGGTGGCTACAAGGGTGAAAAGGTTGTCATCCTCGACCCCGCGGACACCCATCTGGCGCACACGCAGGCCGTCGTGACCGCCCAGAAGCTGCGCGAGATCGGGATGAACGTGGACCTCCAGACCATCGACTGGGGCACCCAGAGCGCGCGCCGGGCGCTGAAGGATCCCCATGACAAGAACCCGCGCGGCTGGAACCTCTTCCACACGTGGGGCGGCGGCATGGCGATGGGTAGCCCCCTGACCAACACTCCGACGCCGACTCCCTGCGACGGCAAGAACTGGTTCGGCTGGCCCTGCGACGAGGAGCTGGAGAAGATCCGCCTCGAGTTCCCGCTGGCCCAGACGCCCCCGCAGCAGAAGGCCGTCGTCGAGCGGCTCCAGAAACGGTTCTTCGAGGTCGTCCCCTACATTCCGGTCGGCCAGTTCTACACGCCCATCGCCCACCGGAACAACGTAACCGGCATCCTCGACACGGTGCGGCTCGTTCTCTGGAACATCGAGAAGAAGTAGGTTCCGTCAGGAAGAGTTCCACCATAACTGGCTCGTGCTCCCTCTCCCTTCCAAGGAGGGAGAGGGAGCAGCCAGAGATCAATATCGGCCGGCATAGGCCGTGCACTATCTGATCCGCCGCGTCCTCGCGACGATCCCGGTCATGGGCGTCGTCGCAATCTTCGTGTTCGCCCTGCTGCATCTCAGTCCGGGCGATCCCGCGGCCGTGATCGCCGGCGACTTCGCGACGGCCGAGGACATCGCGCGCATTCACAAGCAGCTCGGTCTCGATCGGCCGCTTCACCTCCAGTTCGTTAGCTGGGTCTCCCAGCTGCTCAGGGGCGATCTCGGCACGTCGATCTTTTCGCACCTGCCGGTAGCGCGGCTGATCGGGCAGCGGGTGGAGCCGACCGTCGCCCTGTCGATCACGACGCTGATCATTGCCGTCACGCTGGGGGTGCCGATCGGCGTCCTGGCGGCGTGGCGGTCCGGGGCGTGGATCGATCGGCTCGTCATGGGTTTTGCCGTGTTCGGCTTCTCCATCCCCATCTTTGTGGTGGGCTACCTCCTCATCTACCTGTTCGCGATCCAGCTCGGCTGGCTGCCCGTTCAGGGCTACGTCAGCATCGACGAGGGGCTCTGGCCGTGCCTGCGCAGTATCCTCCTGCCCAGCGGCGCGCTTTCCACGTTTTACATGGCGTTGATCGCGCGCATCACGCGGGCCAGCGTACTCGAGGTCTTGGGTGAGGATTACATCCGTACCGCCAAGGCGAAGGGACTCGCGGCAATCAACGTCCTCTTCGGCCATGCGTTGAAGAACGCAGCAGTGCCGATCGTCACGATCATCGGCATCGGGCTGACGCTCCTGATCGGCGGCGTGGTCATTACCGAGAGCGTCTTCGCCATTCCCGGCGTCGGCCGGTTGACGGTTGACGCCATCCTGCGCCGCGACTATCCGATTATCCAGGGTGTCATCCTCGTCTCCTCGGCGGCCTATGTGCTCGTCAACCTGATGATCGATATCGTCTACACGTTCCTCGACCCTCGGATACGCTACTGATGACCTCGATCGCGCGATCCGACACGCTCCTCGCCGGGCCCGTTCGCCCCAAGCAGTCGGCCACCATGTATTTCATGCGCCGAAATCCGGCGGTGGCGATCGGCATCGCGTTGATCCTCACCATGACACTGCTAACGAGCTTCGCGCCCTACCTGAACACAGTCGACCCGATCAAGTTCAATCCCGTCTATCGGCTGAAGCCGCCCTCGGAGAAGTTCTGGTTTGGGACAGACAGCTTCGGCCGCGACGTGTACAGCCGCACCATCTATGGCGGGCGCATCTCATTGATCGTCGGGCTCAGCGTCGCAGTCTTCAGCACGTCGATCGGACTGATGATCGGTCTGGTCGCGGGATACATCCGAGCGGCCGACGCGATCCTGATGCGCATCATGGACGGGCTCATGGCGATCCCGTCGATCCTCCTCGCCATCGCGCTGATCTCGCTCACCAAGGCCAGCGTCCAGAGCATCCTCATCGCGATCACCATTCCGGAGATCCCGCGCGTCGTGCGGTTGGTGCGGGCCGTCGTCCTGACGATCCGCGAGCAGCCCTATGTCGAGGCGGCCACGGCAATGGGAACCAGCGTTCCGAAGATCCTGGTGCGCCACATTCTGCCGAATACCCTGGCGCCGCTGATCGTGCAGGCGACGTTCATCTGTGCGGCCGCGGTGCTGATCGAGGCTGCGCTCGGATTCCTCGGCGCCGGCACGCCGCCCGAGATCCCGAGCTGGGGCAACATCATCGCCGAAGGCCGCACCTACTTTCAGATCGGCCCCTGGATGATCCTGTTCCCGGGGCTGTTTCTGGCGACGACGGTGCTCGCCATCAACCTGGTGGGCGACGGGCTCCGGGATCTTCTCGATCCGCGCATCGCGCGTCGCATGTGAGGCCACGCCCTCCCGCTGATCCTCGCCCGTTCGGCTCAGAGGACGTGCGTCTCCGACGAGCTTGAGGAGGAGGCGCTGAGTTGACTATGGTCTCTGACCATGGTATACGAGTGGCGAGGTCAAAGTTGACTAGGCGAGGATGCGATGGAAACCGTGAGCATTTCAAAGTTTAAGGCGACCTGCCTGGCGCTCCTGGAGCGGGTGAGGCGGACGGGGCAGCCCATCCTGATCACGCGCCGGGGTGAGCCGGTCGCCCAGGTCGTTCCCCCCTCGACCCCACCCCCCCCGGGAGCGTGGCTGGGGTCGTTCTCACCCACAGGGAGAATTGTGGGCGACATTGTGTCTCCGACCTCCGATGAAGCCGACTGGGAGGCGCTCGGTTCGAACCGGTGAAGCTTCTGCTCGACACGCACATCTGGCTCTGGAGCCTCCTCGAAACGGCACACCTCACCGAACCGGTTGCCGCGGCGCTTCAGGACCCTTCCAACGAGATCTGGCTCTCCCCGATCAGCACGTGGGAGTTACTGGTTCTCGTCGATAGGAGGCGCGTCGTGCTGAATGCCGATCCCGCCACCTGGATGCGCGGAGTGTTCACGACACTTCGCTTCCGAGAGGCCCCGCTCAATCACGAAGTTGCGATTCAGAGCCGGCTGGTGGACCTGCGGCATCGCGATCCGGCGGACAGGTTCCTCGCTGCGACAGCTCTTGTTTACGGGCTGACGCTGGTCACCGCCGACGATCGCCTGTTGCATTCCAAGATGTATGCCGTCCTGGCCAATAGGTAGGTCTGCGACCGACCGGTAGCCTCATTCCCACTCCATCGCGTTCCACCGGGTTTGCGGGGGACCGCCTGGTCCTCTCGCCTCACACGACTGTGTTCGCTATCGTCCCTCCTTGCCGCAGTGGAGGTCCTCGTCTATCGTGAACCGCAGCGGCACAATGGCGCCATGCGATTTCCCTCGGGGCTGCGAGCCCTCAACCACCGGGACTTCCGCCTCTTTTGGGCGGGCCAGTTCATCTCGCTGGCCGGTCGCTGGATGCAGTCGGTCGGGCTGTCATGGCTCGTCCTCGAGCTGACGAACTCGCCCCTCAAGCTGGGGATCGTCGGGGCGCTCCAGTTCGCCCCGATCCTGGTGCTGGCGTTCGTCGCGGGCGCGATCACCGACCGGTTCCCCAAGCGCTCGCTCTTGATCGTGACGCAATTCGCGCTGACCCTACCGGCGTTCAGCCTAGCGGCCTTGATCTGGGGCGGCCACGTCATGTACTGGCAGGTGGCGGTGCTCGCCGGTCTCATCGGGGTCTTCAACGCGCTGGACATGCCCGCTCGTCAGTCGTTTGTCGTGGAGCTCGTTGGCAAGGACGACCTCACGAACGCCATCGCGCTCAACTCGGCGATGTTCAACGCCGCTCGCGTCGCCGGTCCGGCCATTGGCGGCCTCTTGATCGCGCGCTACGGGGTGGCCGTCGCGTTTGTCCTGAACGGCGTGAGCTTCCTGGCGGTCATCGCCGCCCTCGCGGCGATGCGGTTCGAGGACCTGCCACGCGCACATCGGGGAACGACGATCCGCGAGGAGATCGCCGATGGCCTTCGGTACGCGATCGGCTCACCGTTGATCTCGCTGATCCTGAGCCTCGTGCTCGCGGTGAGCGTGTTCGTCATCAACCACAGCACGCTGGTGCCTCTCCTCGCGCGCGATGTCCTGGGCGAGGGGGTTCACGGGTTCGGCTTCCTCATGGCCACCCTCGGGGCCGGGGCGCTCGTCGGAGCCGTCGCCCTGGCCCAGCTCGGGCGCGGGAGGCCGCCTCTCGCGGCCATCGTCGTGCCGGCCATCGTCGCCTCTGCCGGCATCCTGTCCCTGGCGGCCGTCCGCCAGTTCTGGCTCGCCGCCATCCTCCTCTTCGTCATCGGCGCGGCGCAGATCTTGTTCCTGGCCGGCTCCAACACGACCCTCCAGGTCACCGTGCCGGACGAGCTGCGTGGCCGGGTCATGAGCCTCTACACGCTGGCCTTCGCGGGAGTGACCCCGATCGGGGCGTTCCTCATCGGGTCCGTCGCGGAGGCCTTCGGCGTCCCGGCCGCGTGCTTCGCAGGTGGCGGGCTCGGTCTGGCGTGCGTGCTCGCGCTCACGGCCCTCGGCACGCGACGCGGTAGGCTCGGATGAATCCCGAGGCCCGCGCTGCTCGCGGGAACGGCCGTGCTGAATTCGGCATTACGCCCTCAAGAAAGGAGCAGAGACATGCCAGAAGGGAGCGACGTCCCGCAGGCCGCAGGCCGAAGGCGTCGCGACCAGATGGAGGTCCGGATCGCGAAGCTGCCGGCGATGCGGGCCGCGTTCATCCGTCACGTCGGGCCGTACACAGTCTACCTCCCCCTGGAACCCCGCTGAGCGCCGCGCCACGCGCCCAGGCCTCTACTCCGGCCAACGCGGTATACTGCCAGGTGAGAGTACGAGGGCCACGAAAACAGGAGGACGCGATGACCACGCAGGACCTTGAGGCCACCGCGAGGGCGCTCGTCCCCCCCGGCAAGGGCATCCTCGCCGCCGACGAGAGCCATCCCAGCATCGAGAAGCGCTTCACGGCGCTCGGCATCGAGAACACCGCGGAGAACCGGCGCGTCTACCGCCAGATGCTGTTCAGCACGCGGGGCGCGGCGGAGTTCATCAGCGGCGTGATCCTGTTCGACGAGACCATCCGACAGAAGGCCGATGACGGCACGCCCTTCGCGGAGATCCTCTCTCGGCAAGGAATCATCCCGGGGATCAAGGTCGACAAGGGCGCGAAGGCGCTGGCGGGCGCGCCGGGGGAGCAGATCACCGAGGGCCTCGACGGGCTGCGCGACCGCCTCGCCGAGTACCGGACGCTCGGCGCCCGCTTCGCGAAGTGGCGCGCGGTGATCGCGATCGGCCCCCACATTCCCAGCCGGTACTGCATCGAGGCCAACGCCCACGCGCTCGCGCGCTACGCCGCCCTCTGCCAAGAGGCCGGCCTCGTTCCGATCGTGGAGCCGGAGGTGCTGATGGACGGCGATCACACGATCGAGCGCTGCTTCGACGTCACCGAGGCCACACTCCACACCGTCTTCCACGCCCTCCGCGACCAGCGCGTCGTCCTCGAGCAGATGCTCCTCAAGCCGAACATGGTGCTCTCCGGCAAGAGCTGCCCACGCCAGGCCGGGATCCAGGAGGTGGCGGAGGCGACCGTGCGCTGCTTCCGGCGCACCGTCCCCGCCGCCGTGCCGGGCATCGTGTTCCTCTCCGGCGGGCAGAGCGACGAGCTCGCGAGCGCGCACCTGAACGCCATGAACGCCATGGCGGAGCCTCACCCCTGGCCGCTCAGCTTCTCCTACGGACGCGCGCTGCAGGCGCCGGCCATGAAGGCCTGGAAGGGTGATCCGAGCCGGATCGCCGCCGGTCAGAAGGCGTTCTACCACCGGGCCCGGTGCAACGGCGCGGCCCGCCACGGGCGCTACACGCCGGAGCTGGAACGTGCCATCGCCTAGGGCATTGGAGGGGGCCTCGCCGGCCCCTTCCGAGACCTCCCCCAGGAAAGGGGGTTGCGACGGCTGGGTACCCGCGCATTCGGCGCGGGTGGCCGCTCGGACGCGGCCCTGCTCAGATCGGAGCTAGATCACGGCACCGTTTGCTCCGCCTCGCGCCGAGGCGAGAAATGCCTCGCGCGTAGCTCAGGACTGAAGGGGGGCACGTGAAGACGTTGGCGATCCTCGTTGGCGGAGGACCGTCCCCCGGCATCAATGCCGTCATCGCGGCGGCCACCATCGAAGCCCGGAATCAGGGCCTTCGGGTCCTCGGCTGCCAGGATGGCTACAAGTGGCTGATGCAGGGAGACCTCTCCCGGGTCCAGGAGCTGGACATCGTCGGCCTCTCCCGCATCCACTTCGAGGGAGGCTCGATCCTCCGGACCTCCCGCGCGAACCCTACCCGGACGGCGGAGGCACTGCGCCAGGTCGTGGAGTCGCTCCGCCACCTCGACGTCTCCTACCTCCTGACGATCGGCGGCGACGACACGGCGTTCGCCACCTCCCGCGTGGCACAGGCCCTGGAAGGGCGCCTGGCCGTCGTGCACGTCCCGAAGACGATCGACAACGACCTCCCCCTCCCGCCGGAGGTCCCCACGTTCGGCTTCATGACGGCGATCGACCTGGGCAAAGACCTGGTCCAGAACCTGATGAAGGATGCCGCCACGACGGACAAGTGGTTCTTCGTGACGGTGATGGGACGCCATGCAGGGCATCTCGCGCTCGGGATCGGCGGCGCCGCAGGCGCCACCCTTACCGTGATCGCGGAGGAGTTCGCCGAGGTCCGGATCCCCCTCGAGAGGCTGGTGGACATCCTGGAGGGCGCGATCATCAAGCGGCGCGCCCACGGCCGGGAGCACGGGGTGGCCCTTCTGGCCGAGGGGATCTTGGAGAAGCTGGATCCCGAGACCCTCGAGGCGGTGGAGCGCGACAGCTACGGGAACGTCCGCCTGTCGGAGTTGGAGCTCTCGCGGCTCCTCAAGGAACGGGTGACCGCGAGCCTCAAGAGCCGCGGCATCGAGACCGGCATCGTGGCCAAAGACCTGGGCTACGAGCTGCGCTGCGCCCCGCCCGGGGGGTTCGACATCCAGTACTGCCGGAGTCTCGGCTACTGGGCCACGCGCTTCCTCCTGGGCGGCGGCACCGAAGCGATGGCGACGATTCAGGGCGGGAAGCTAATCCCGATCCCATTCAAGGAGCTGATCGACCCGGAGACGGGCCGCGTTCGCATCCGATACGTGGACGTCCGCTCCGAGGCGTACCAGACCCTCCACGCCTACATGATCCGTCTCAAGCCTGAGGACTTCGAGAAGGCGGACCTGCTCGGGGCCCTCGCGCGGGCAGGGCACCTGAGCGAGCCGGAGCTCATCAAGCGGTTCGGCTACCTGGTTGGGAAGACCACCACCTGAGCACGGCCTGAGCACGGCGTGATGGGCACGCGGCCCGCGGGCGAGGTGGCCGTCGGAACCGCGACCGCATCCAAGACCAGGCAACGGCCCACGGCCGAGGCGGACCCCCGGGGGCGCCGGCTCGCCACCCTCTCGCTGCTGGCCCTGGGGGTCGTCTACGGCGACATCGGGACGAGCCCGCTCTACGCGTTCCGGGAGTGCTTCAAGGCCGAGTACGGACTCGCCCCGACGGCCCCCGCCGTCTACGGCGTCCTGTCGCTCATCGTCTGGTCGCTGATCCTCGTCGTCAGCGTCAAGTACGTCGGATTCATCATGCGGGCCGACAACCAGGGTGAAGGAGGCATCCTTGCCCTCATGGCCCTGATTCCGCAGGCGCACCGCCGACCCACCGTCGTCGCGCTCGGCCTCTTCGGTGCGGCCCTGCTGTACGGCGACGGCGTCATCACGCCCGCGATCTCGGTGCTGAGCGCCGCGGAGGGACTCGAGGTCGTGGCGCCGGTCTTCGAGCGGTACGTCGTCCCCTCGACGCTCGGCATCCTCTTCCTGCTGTTCGTCTTTCAGAAGAAGGGCACTGCCAGGCTCGGAGGGATCTTCGGGCCTATCATGCTCGTCTGGTTCGCGACGATCGGGACGCTCGGCGCCATCGAGATCACGCGGCAGCCGGCCATCCTGGGGGCGGTGAACCCCTGGCACGGCCTGCGCTTCTTCCTCGACCACGGCACCGCCGGCTTCCTCGTCCTCGGGGCGGTGGTGCTCGCCGTCACGGGGGTGGAGGCGCTGTACGCGGACATGGGGCATTTCGGCCGGAAACCGATCCGCGTCGCCTGGCTCGCGCTCGTGCTGCCCACGCTCCTCCTGAACTACTTCGGCCAGGGGGCGCTCGTCCTGCGCGTCCCCGCCGCAGTCCACAATCCCTTCTACCTGCTCGCGCCGCGGCCGTTCCTCTACCCGCTGCTCGCGATTGCCACGCTCGCGACGATCGTGGCGTCGCAAGCGCTGATCTCCGGTGCGTTCTCGCTCACTCGGCAGAGCGTGCACCTCGGCTTCAGCCCGCGGGTCACGATCACCCATACTTCCCGATCCGAGGCCGGGCAGATCTACATTCCGGAGGTGAACGCCGCCTTGATGGTGGGGTGCCTGCTCCTCGTCCTCGGCTTCAGGTCGTCGAGCGCTCTGGGCGCCGCGTACGGGATCGCGGTTACAGGAACCATGGCCATCACGACGGCGCTCTTCTACCTGATCGCCCGCCACTGCTGGCAGTGGTCGGCGTGGCGCGCCGGGGCGCTTGCCGGCGCCTTCATCGCGATCGACGTCGCGTTCTTCCTCGCGAACATCGTCAAGCTGGAGGAGGGGGGCTGGGTCCCGCTGGGCATCGCCGCCGCGGTCTTCCTCCTCATGGCGACGTGGAAGCGCGGCAGCGAGCTCTTGCGCGCCATCCTATCGCCCGCCTCGATGCCGCTGGATCGCTTCCTGGCTGACATCGAGCGGCTGAATCCGCCGCGTGTCCCTGGCACGGCTGTCTTCCTGACGGCGAACTCCGAGGGCACGCCCCTCGTCCTGCTGCACCACCTCAAGCACAACAAGGCCTTGCACGAGAAGGTCATCATCCTCTCGATCATCGCCGAGGAAGTACCCGAGGTGCCCGACGCCGAGCGCATCGCGAGCGAGAAGCTGGCGGCCGGCCTCCACCGGGTGAAAGCGGCCTACGGGTTCATGGAGACACCCAACGCTCCGGACGTCGTCACGCGCTGCTGTGGCCTCGGCATGCAGGCGGACCCCCAGGTGACGACGTACTACCTCGGCCGCGCGCGCCTCCTGCCAGTCGGTCCGGCGCCCATGATGAAGTGGCGGAAGCTTCTCTTCGGGTTCATGTCTCGCAACGCGCGGTCAGCGACCGAGTACTTCAGCATCCCGCCCGACCGCGTCGTGGAGCTCGGGGCCCGGATCGAGTTCTGAGCGGGCGCGCGTCGGAGTCCGGGCGGTCACGGGAAACCGAGCCCACGGTGGCATGAGAATCGGCGTCGATCTCGGCGGGACCAAGATCGAGGCGCTCGCCCTGGCCGACGACGGTCAGGCGCTCCTCCGGCGCCGCATCCCGGCGCCGCGCGACCATTACCCCGCCACGCTGGCGGCGATCACCACCCTCGTCGAGGGCATCGAGCGGGAGCTGGGCCAGCGCGCCACGGTCGGCATCGGGACGCCGGGCGCCATCTCCCCGGCGACGGGGCTCCTCAAGAACGCGAACAGCGTGTGGCTCAACGGCCGGCCCCTCGCGGATGACCTCCAGCGGCTCCTCGGGCGCCCTCTCCGCTTCGCCAACGACGCGAACTGCTTCGCCCTCTCCGAGTCGCGCGACGGCGCTGCGTCGGGGGCCCGGGCGGTCTTCGGCGTGATCGTCGGGACCGGGACCGGCGGGGGGCTCGTCGTGGACGGCCGGATCTGGACGGGGCTGAACGCGATTGCCGGCGAGTGGGGCCACAATTCCCTGCCCTGGCCCGGAGACGGCGAATGGCCCGGCGCGTCGTGCTACTGCGGGCGGACGGGGTGCATCGAGACCTTCCTCTCCGGTCCGGGAGTCGTCCGGGACCACCGGGAGGCGACGGGCGAGGCCCTCGAGGCCGTCGAGATCACCGCCCGCGCCGCGGAGGGCGATCCGATCTGTGACGCCACGCTGCAGCGTTACGAGGGTCGGATGGCCCGGGCCCTGGCGAGCGTCATCAACCTGCTGGATCCCGACGTCGTCGTCCTCGGCGGGGGGCTGTCCAACCTGGAGCGGCTCTACGTCAGCGTTCCCCGCCTCTGGGCGCGACACATCTTCTCCGATCGCGTGGCCACTCCGCTCGTGCCACCACGCCACGGGGACTCGAGCGGGGTGCGCGGTGCCGCCTGGCTCTGGGGGCCGGGCGAGGGCGGGTGAGCGGCGGGATTCCCGGGCGGCCCTGCCCGTGGCCAGCGCGCGTGAGCCGCTTCCTGCGAGCACGTCGGGGATGGAGGCCTGTGGCGATCCTGCTGCTCGCCGCCCTCGCTGCGGGGCCGCCGGCGGGGTTCATCGCAGCGGGGGCGACGGCGACCAGCGCGCCGGCATCCACGGCTCAGACACCGGACGACGCCCTCCGTGCCGAGGGTGAGCGGTGGTGGACCCGATCGCCCGATCCGAGGAACCCGGTCGCGTGCGCCACGTGCCACCACGACCCGGCCCTAACGCGCGGGTGGGCGGCGGGCTTCCCCAAGGTCAAGCCGCTGCCGCCTCCGCACACCCGCGTCATGACGCTGCTTCAGGCGAACGCCGAAGCGGTGGCGCGCCACTACCGGGTGGCCGATCCGAGGCCGGCTGCCACCGCCATCACGGCTTACCTGACCGGCGAGGGGGCGGGCCTGCCGATCTCGCCCGGCGCCAGCCCTGGCCAGCCGGTGTTCCCCGAGCGCATCCGGGACCTGGCTCGGAGCGTCAAACGGGGGGAGAGGCTGTTCGGCCGTCGGTGTCAGCAGTGCCATCGCGAGTCCGTGGTGGCCCCCTCGGTGAGAGCCTTTCCGCGTGCCCGGGACGGGCGGGTGGAGTCGCTTGAGAGCTTCCTGGAACGCCATGGGTCGCCCGCGCGGCCGCTGGCCTGGGACGGGCCGGACATGGCCGATCTGGTGGCCTACGCCGTGTCCCACCTGGCGGGCCAGCCGGTCGGTCGTCAGAGGGACCGGACGACAAAGGAGAAACCATGATCCGTACGACGCTCATTGCCGGGCTCGTCTCCTGGATCCTTGCCGTCGGGCTTCCACCCGATGCCAGCGCCCAAACCATCATCACCGGCACGGTCAGGAGCAAGGCGGGCAAGCCTCTACCGGGGCTCGCGCTCTTGGAGAAGGGGGAGATCCACAACAACGTGTGGGATCGTGGCGCGCTGGCCGGGGTGGACGGCCGGTTCCGGATCGAGCTGCCGGCAGGCGGCCGGTACGGGCTGCACGTCTACTCGAGTGGCTACATCTACGCGCCGCAGGCGGTACGGGTCGAGGCCGGGAAAACGCTCGAGCTGAACGTCGTCCTGGTCCCCGAGCCCACACGCGCCAATGATCCAGTCATCAAGAAGGTGGGCTTCTTTCCCTGGGAGGCCCGGCAGGGGGCCGTCACCTTCGTGAAGGTGGACGTCGCGGACCCGAACAACGACCTGGGTCCGCAGATCCTGGCCTTCGACGCGGGAACCGGACGAGCGTACGCCATGGAGCCGCCCCAGCGAGTCCGGGATCTGAAGGCGAACTTTCCCCAGGGCGTCTATCAGCTCCAGGTCGACACGTCGAGCGGGCCGATCGACCCGCGAAACTGGCACTTCGTGATCGCCGACCATCAGTGCAACACCACGGACGTCCTGAGCTTTCCCCACGAGGCTGCGCCCCCCAAGGTCATCCAGTAGCCGGGGGCAGGCCACATCGTACCGAGAGGAGGGTGAGATGCCGAGATACAGGTGGACGATCGCCCTTGGCTAGGATCCGCCGCGGGTGACGCCGCGCACCGCCCCCGGCGTCCGGGCGCAGGGGGACCCCTTCAGTCGTCCCTGGCGCAGCGGGCGCTGCGCCAGGGCGCTGAACGGGGGACAAGCGCGGCGACCGGATAGCCGCCCGGCGAGTGCGCGGCGACTCGTGGAGACAAGTTGGAACGGCACCAGGCCAT
>Ga0209887_1000133_pt1 | contig 21102 bp, 22 predicted proteins | sample GWRWN1_30_40_FD_187230 | JGI IMG/M metagenome (GOLD analysis project Ga0209887, IMG submission 187230) | Riverbed sediment microbial communities from areas with no vegetation in Columbia River, Washington, USA - GW-RW N1_30_40 (SPAdes)... | ecosystem: Environmental > Aquatic > Freshwater > River...
GGTCTTCACGATCGAGACCACGGTGAACAACAACACGTTCCCCGACCCGTTCGGCTTCATGAACAAGCGGGAGTGGGAGTGGTCGCTGATCGAGCAGGGGACCTACCTGGCCGCGAAGAAGGCGAACGACCTCGGGCCGTCGGCCGCCAGGCACCAGATCTGGACGCGCATCAAGTCGCCCTACGGCGTGACCGGCGTCAACGCCGGCGAGACCGAGGCCGTGCACGAGCGGACGCTCGAGACGCTCCACCGGCAGCAGCTGGTCGAGGTCGACGGGCAGTCGGACATCATGGTCGTGGGTATCCCGTACCTGACGCCCTACAACGTCAACTCGATCCTGAACCCGATCCTCGTGCACTGCATGGGGCTCGGGTACCTGTTCAACATGTATCGCAACAAGCCGGTCGTGCGCCCGGGTGGCGCGATGATCATGTTCCACCCGGTGCCGAACGAGTTCCACCAGGTGCACCACCCCTCCTACGTCGATTTCTTCGAGGAGGTTCTGTCCGAGACCACCGATCCCTCCACGATCGAGTCGAAGTACGAGGAGCGCTACGCGACCGACCCCTGGTACGTCCACCTCTACCGCAAGAGCTACGCGTACCACGGCGTCCACCCGTTCTACATGTGGTACTGGGGCGCCCACGGGCTCGACTACCTGGGCGACGTGATCATGGTGGGCGGCGATCCGAAGACGTGCGAGCGGCTGGGCTACCGCGCGGCGTCGAGCTTCCGGGACGCCCTCGAGATGGCGGGGGAGACCGTGGGGCGCTCGCCCTCGATCACGTACTTCCACGTGCCTCCCCTCGCGATCGCGGACGTGCGCTGATGAGCTGGACGCGCGAGATCCGAGACGTCGCCAGGGGCTGGCGTTGGGGCCGCCGAACGATGACGCCCCGCTCGGCGCTGGATTCGACGCCGCCCCCGAAGATCTGGAGCTACCCGACCGACTGGGCACGGACGGCGCCCGGGCGCGTCGCTCGCGACGTGATCCTGGACGCGGCGCTCAAGCCGATCATCTGGAACGAGACCACGCCCGAGGTGTTCGGCCTGGACAACCTCGAGGGCGTCAGGGGCCCGGTGATGTTCATCTCGAACCACTCGAGCCACCTCGACGCCTCGATCATCCTGACGACGCTTCCGCACACGTGGCGCGAGAAGACCGCCACCGCGGCGGCCAAGGACTACTTCTTCGACGTGTGGTGGCGCTCGGCGTTCACCGCGCTCGTCTACGCGGGGTTCCCCGTCGAGCGCGGCGCGGGGGAGAAGGCGACGCACAAGGCCAAGGAGCTGATCCGCGACGGCTGGAACATCATCGTGTTCCCCGAGGGGACGCGTTCGACCGACGGGTGGCTCCAGCGGTTCCGCCACGGGACCTCGCGGCTGGCGCTCGACATGAGCATGCCGGCGGTACCGATCGCGATCGTGGGCGCGTACGCCGCGATGCCGAAGGGCCGCTCGTGGCCGAGGAAGGGCCGGCCGCCGATCCGCGTTCGGTACGGGCGGCCGATCTACCCGCGGGAGGGGGAGACGCACCAGCAGCTCTCGTTGCGGATGCAGCAGGGCGTGGCCGAGTTGTTCGACGAGGACCGCACGTCGTGGTGGGAGGCGGCCCGCCGGGCGGCAAGGGACGAGACGCCCAGCCTCGCCGGCCCCGTCGGGCCGGGGTGGCGCCGGACGTGGGAGGGCTCCCGCCCGATCCGGCGCAGCGGCAAGCCCCCGACCTGGCGATGACGCGCACGGGCGGCGAGGTCCGCCGGCACGCGCTCATCGAGGAGGCGATCCGCGCGTTCGGTCGCGAGGGCTACTCGGGCGCAAGCCTGGATCAGATCGCGACCGCGGTGGGCATCCGCAAGCAGACGCTCCTGTACTACTTCCCCACCAAGGACGCGCTGCTCGAGGCCTGCCTCCAGGCGGCCGGCCAGCGGGTGGCCGAGGAGATCGCCACCGCCCTCGAGGGCAAGGAGACCTACTGGGGCCGGGCCGAGGCCGTGATCCACGCGGTGTTCGCGCTCGCTGAGGAGTGGCCCGAGTTCCCGATGTTCGTCCGAGAGGCGGGCAGGCTCGGGGCCGAGGGGTTCGAGCGTTTCGCCGGCGTGATCGACCCGCTCCGCAAACGTGCGGTCGACTTCCTGCAGTCGGGGATGGACGCCGGCGAGATCCGCGAGCAGGACCCGGCCCTGCTCCTGTTCATGCTGTACACAGCGGTGGTGGGTTCGCTTACCGAGGCGAGCGTGCTCAACGCGGTGGTCGGGAAGGACAAGAGCCAAGCGTCGCTTCGGCGCCGCGAGCGTGAGGTCGTTGCGTTCGTGAGAAGCGCACTCCAGCCCGCCTAGACAACGAAACGTGAGCCGACGACCGCGCATCGGGCAAGAAGAGGCGATGCCCCTTCCGGAGACCGATGCCCGCTTCATTTCCCTCGGGCCGCGGACGGCACGTCAGTGCACTCCGGGAACGAACCGCCACCGCACTCGGCGCCGGTAGGCCTCGTACTCGGGAAAGCGCACCGCCAGCATGGACTCCTCGTGGCGTGACTTCAGTTCGAAGAGGATCAAGAGGAACGATGTCGCGACCAGCGCGAGGGGTGACGACAGCAGTGACCACCCGAGCGCGACGAGCATCGAGCCGCCATAGATCGGATGACGCACGAGCCGATAGGCGCCTCCCATACGTAGTGTTGCTCTCTCCGAGGGCTTCGGGTACGGCGTGAGCGAGCTCCCGAGTCCGACCACCCCGGCCACGAACAACACCCAGCCTGCGATCCCGATAGCGACGCCTGCGACGAGGCGGAAGGTGGTTGCGGTGGTCGACCATCTCGGGCCTGCGATCCCGGCCGCGACGATCACGACGCCGAAGCCCAATTGGGCGATCGCCCATCCTTCCCCTCGAGGACCGAGCGCAGGGATCCTCATGCCGCCAGACTCCCACGAACGGTTCTGGGCGGCGAGGTCCTCGCACGGGACCGGAGCGGCAATCAGACGATCACGGCACTCCCCTCGTCCAGTACGGGTAGCTGAGGGCGCGTCGTTTCGACGTGATCATCGTGGGTCGGTTGGGTCAGGTCGTGCTTCGCAATCGTTCGAGTCCTTCCAGCACGAGATCCAGCGCGAACTCGAACTCGAACTGATCGTCACACCCCCCGCCGACCACCGGTCCCTCATGCGTGTCGATGGCCACCGGGACGAGCTTCGCGATGTTCGGGTAGTACTCCGCCATCTGCGTCCACATCTCGGCCGCCTCGTCTGCGGGCATGCTCGCCGCGTCGTCGAACAGCTCCTGCGAGAAGCCGAGGATCCGGCTGCCCATCACGTGCATCGCGTGGTGCATCAGGTCGACCGAGAAGCCGCCGTCGAGGAAGACGCCCATCATCGAGTCCATGTAGCCGATGATCGTCGGCGTCGGCTCGCCGCGCGACTCGAGCACGCTCGAGGCCCACGGGTGCCGGAGCAGCGCGCGACGGGCGGACAGGATGCGCTCGCGCATCGTCCTCTTCCAGTCCGCGCCCTCGATCGGCGGGTCGATCTCGCCGACGACGATGTCGATCATCCCGTCGAAGAGATCGTCCTTGTTGGCTACGTGCTTGTACAGGGCCATCGGGACGACGCCGAGTTCCTGCGCGAGCCGGCGCATGCTGAGCGACTCCACGCCCACCTCGTCGGCCAGGGCGACCGCGGCGCGCAGGATCCGCTCCTTGGTCAGGGGCTCGCGCGCCCGCGCGGTCTCCTCGGTCTTCGTCGCCATGCTCTCTCCTCGTCCGAGCCCGGCGCGGACGTTAGCCCTCCCGGGCTTGACAAGTGTACGCCGTACACCCTAGGGTAGGCCAGCAGGTGTACGGTGTACACCGACGAGGGGGGAACGAGGAGGGTCGATGGAGCAGCAGAAGCGGCTGGCGAGGATCGCGGGCTCCCTGTACCTGGGGGTGGCGGTGCTCGGGGGGTTCGCCGAGCTGGTCGTCCGAGACCGCGTCGTCGAGCTCGGGCACCCGGGGGCGACGGCGGACGGCATCCGAGACTCGGCCACGCTGTTCCGGGTTGGGTTCGCCGCCGATCTCGCGCAGGCCACCCTGTTCCTGTTCACGGCGATGGCGCTCTACTTGCTGCTTCGGGGCGTCAACGAGCTGGTGGCGCGGGCGATGGTCGTGATCGTCACGGTCAGCGTGGCGATCATCTGCCTGAACCTCCTGAACCAATGGGTCGCCCTGTGGGTGGCCACGGACGAGGCCTTCGCGAACGCGTTCGGCGCCGCGGGCTCCGACGCGCTGACCGGGCTGTTCGCCGGCATGCACCACGACGGGTACCTGATCGCCCAGATCTTCTTCGGGCTGTGGCTGCTGCCGCTCGGGTACCTCGTCATCAAGTCGGGCTGGTTCCCGACCTGGATCGGCGTCCTGCTGATCGTCGGGTGCTTCGGGTACCTCGTCGACACCTTCGCGACGTTCCTCGCGCCCTCGGTCGCCGACGCGATCGAGGCGATCGTGGTCGCGCCGGCGGCGATCGGGGAGCTGGCTTTCGTGGCGTATCTGTTGATCAAGGGCGTGCGGGTTCGCGACGAGGAATCGCTGCCGCTCGCATCGGTGGCATCCTAGGGAGGAGACATCCATGAAGGCGATCGCGCAGGACCGGTACGGCGACGCGGACGTGCTCGAGTTCGGGGACGTCGAGGAGCCCGTGGTGGGGGAGAACGACGTGCTGATCCGGGTTCGAGCGGCCGGGAGCGGCCCCGACGTGTGGCACATCATGGCGGGCAAGCCCTACATGGCCCGGCCCGCGCTCGGATGGGGCAGGCCGAAGGTCCCGATCCGGGGCTGGGACGTCGCGGGGACGGTCGAGGCGGTCGGCCCCGCAGTGACCGAGTTCCGGCCTGGCGACGAGGTGATGGGCACGGCCGAACGCGGCTCGTTCGCCGAGCTCACGGTCGCCCCGGCGGACAAGCTCGTCCGCAAGCCCGAGCGGCTCACGTTCGAGCAGGCGGCGGCCGTCCCGATCTCGGGCACCACGGCCATCCAGGCCGTGCGAGACAAGGGACATGTGAAAGCCGGACAGTCGGTGCTGGTGATCGGCGCCGGCGGCGGCGTGGGGACGTTCGCGGTGCAGATCGCCAAGGCGATGGGCGCGACGGTGACCGGCGTGGCGAGCACGTCGAAGCTCGAACTCGTCCGCTCGATCGGCGCGGACGACGTGATCGACTACACGCGCGAGAACTTCACCGATGGCTCGCGGCGGTGGGACGTGATCGTCGACACGGCCGGGCGCCGCCCCCTGCGGGAGCTCCGCCGCGCGCTCACCCCGAAGGGGAGGCTCGTGGTCGTCGGCGGGGACGGCGGCGGCCCGTGGACCGGCGGCTTCTTCCGCGGGATGCTCCGCGGGCCGATCGTGTCGATGTTCGTCGGGCAGACGCTGGGCTGGCTCAACGCGAAGGCGACCAAGGAGGACCTGCTGGCGCTCTCAGAGCTCATCGAGGCCGACTCGGTCACGCCGGTCGTCGACCGGACGTTCGAGCTGGTGGAGGCGGCCGACGCGGTCCGGTACCTCGCCGAGGGCCATCCGGCCGGCAAGATCGTCGTCAGGGTGTAACGGCTTGGTCCGCGAAGGGGCTCTCACGAAGAGGCGGCTTGACGCGGGCAAACTTGGTTGCTGAAGTCTCCACATGGACGAGGATCCATGGTGGTGGCATGACACGGTTCGGTACTACGAGACGGTTCGACGCTATACGGTCCGAATCTGGCTCGAACCACGATCAGGCACCGTTGAATACAGAGCTTGTACCTCGCTCGGTGAACTGAAGGCGGCCGCGATGGCGACGGCCAGGTTGCTCAGGGACCAACCGGAAGCAAGGTTCTCGGGGATTGAGATCACGATGACCGAAGACACATTCGAAATCGACCCAGAACACGACCTCCTCGACTATTGGGGTGGCCTCGACTAGGCGCAGTTGACGGGCTGAGCTCTTTACGCACTCGCCGCACTAGGACATGGCCCCCGAGAGCTCCAACAGAATGATCCTGGGGCGGTGCGCTATGCCGGAGCAGGCGGTCCGAACCACGTGGCGAGCGCGTCGGCGAGCCCCAGCTCGGTCTCTTCTCCTACCCAGGCCACATATCCGTCGGGCCGGATCAACACGGCGGTGGGAGCCGTGACCGCCCCGAGCGCCGGAAGCTCCCACGCACCCTCGTACGTGGCATCGATCAGCCGAACCCGATCTGCCCACGGAGTGATGTCGAAGCCGCCGGGCTCACCGAGGTTGAGGAGCTCAGGCCGGGCCTCGTGCAGCAAGGTGAAAAGCCGCAGCGGGCCGTCGGCGGTGACCAGGTCGAGATCGGGGATGCGGCGTCCGAGCAGCGGGTGTCCCTCGCCGAGGTCGTAGTGGATGCCCAGACCGGACACCTCCGCGGCGAAGCGTCTGCGAGGCTCGTCCATGCCGAGGAGCTCGGACACGACCTCGCCCGCGGCCTTGATGCGGTCGTCCGGGCGGCTCAGCGCGACCTGCGCCATCGTGTTGCGCAACACGCGGGCGGCGACCGGATGGCGCTCGGCATGGTAGGTATCGAGGAGACTCTCGGGCGACGTCTGCTTGACCACCTGGGCCAACTTCCATCCCAGGTTCACCGCATCCTGTACACCGATGTTGAGGCCCTGTCCACCCACCGGATAGTGCACGTGTGCCGCGTCACCGGCCAACAGCACGCGTCGGTCGCGGTAGGCCGCGGCCTGCCGCGACATATCGGTGAACCTGGAGATCCAGGTGGGATCGTGGATCCCGTAATCGGTCCCGTAGACGGCGATGAGCGCCTCGCTGAGATCGCGCAGGGTGGGGTCGGTCGTGGATCCGACGTGCTCCTCGGTCACCATGACCCGCACCGGGCCGTGGTCCGAGAAGACGACCTCGCCGTCGCGGATCTCGTACTCCTCCCGACCGAAGGCATGGGTGCCGAGGGCGTCGTGGCGGATGCCGAGTTCGGGCTCCTCGGCGAACTCGGCTTCGGCGATCAGGCTGCTCGTGGTCGGATCCCACCCGGGGAACTCGATGCCCGCTGTCTTTCGGACGACGCTGCGTCCTCCGTCGCAGCCGACGAGATAGTCCGCCCGGAACGACTCGCCGTCGGACAGCTCGATGTCGACGCCGTCGTCTTCCTGCGCGAAGCCCGTCACCTCTCGTTCGCGATGGATCGGCACCTCAAGCTCGCCGACCCAGTCGGCCAGGATGCGCTCGATGTGGTTCTGCCACAGCCCGAGTCCGTAGGGGTGCCGGGTGGGGAAGTCGCTGATGTCGAAATGGACCCCGGCGAACCCCGCGACCTGAGCCACCTTCCCCTCCGAGAGGAACCGGTCGGCGATCCCACGCTGGTCGAAAACCTCGATGGTTCGCGCGTGCAGGCCACCGGCGCGGGAGCCGGCGAGCTCCTGGCTGTCGCGCCGCTCGACGATGGCGACGTCGACGGCCGCCAACGCCAGTTCACCCGCGAGCATCAGCCCGGTCGGACCTCCCCCGGCGATCACCACCGCATGCTCCATTCCGCGACTCCTTTCCGTGGGTTCGGACGAACGAACTGGCGATTGTGCGGCACGACCCGGGGGTTGCCGCAAGCCCCCCGGTGCGTCCCATAATGGAGGTAGAGGGGAGCGGTACTCCTTAGACCTTGTGGAGCGCGTCGATCGACGCCGTCTCGACGAGGCCGGAGACGGCGTCTGCCAGCTGACGGTCAGATGTCACGAAGACGTCAGCCTGCAGCTGCGTGAGGGCCACGAACTCGGCGTCGTACGTCGTCTCCAACTCAAGCTCGTCGGCGATCTTCCAGGCCGTTCGCTGCAGCACCTTGTCACCGAGGAAGCGCACCTTCAGGGAGTTGATCCTCGTGACCCGCTCGAGCCCATCGGCCGCGGAGATCTCACCCCGCCGGGCCGCTTGATACAGCGCCGACAGCGCCTGCGAGCGGACGAGCGTCGGCGCGACGAGCTGGTGCCCAGCGGCGACCTCGATCTCGCCGGCCGCGATCCGGAGCAACGTGTCACAGTCGACGACGAACCGCATCACGAGGCAGACGCTACACCCCCCTCGTGCCTCGAAGGCGTCCGTCGCTCGACATCATCGGTAGGAGGTCCCGAGCCCGCCCGCACGCGACGTGTTGCCGCCTCGTAGTCTTGGCCTTCGATGACGACCTACATCGCGCTGCTTCGCGGGATCAACGTCGCAGGGAAGAACCTGATCAAGATGCCCGCGCTCAAAGCGGCGTTCGAGGAGGACGGGTTCGGGGACGTCGCCACGTACATTCAGAGCGGGAACGTGCTGTTCGCTGGGGCGGGCGCCCGAACGACGGAGCTGACCGATCGGATCGAGACCCTGCTCGCCGAGGCGTTCGACTACGTGCCGACCGTGGTGGTGCGGAACCGAACCCAGCTGCGCGCGATCGTGGACCGCACGCCCAAGGGGTTCGGGACCGAGCCCGCGAAGTACCGGTACGACGTCGTCTTCCTGAAGGAGCCGCTCACGGCCAAGGTCGCGATGAAGAGCCTGCAGCTGAAGCCCGGAGTCGACGAGGCGCACGCCGGGACCGGCGTGCTCTACCTTTCGAGGCTCGATGCGAGAGCAACCCAGTCCCGGCTCAACAAGATCGCCTCGTCGCCGATCTATCCGAGCGTGACGATCCGCAACTGGAACACGACGACGAAGCTCCTGTCGTTGATGGACGAGCGCTCCTGACGGCCCGGCTACTTCCGCTTGGCTCGCATGGCGGTCGCCTCAGCCAGGCGCGTCCGAACCACCTTCTTCACGAGCGCGGTTGGCAGCGGACGGCCGTACTCGAAGCTGATCGTCCCCTTCCCGGTCACGCGCGATCCGAGCTCGTCGCGGTGCTGCTCGACCGCCTCCGAGCTCATCGGGAAGAAGCTGTAGTGGTCCTTGAACGAGGCGTACGCGACGAAGCCGTGGCCGTCAAGCAGGAACCCCGGCATGCTGTACGTGATCCCCTCGTCGGCCTCCGGCGCCGCGGCGGCGATCGTCTCCCGCAGCTTCTGCAGCGGCTTTCGCTGCTCGTCCGGGAGGGACTCGAAGTACGCCCCGACGCTCTTCGGCTTCTCCATCGCTCGCCTCCTCACGCCGTGGTGGGGAGGCTAGCGGGTCAGGCCCCGCTCGCCACGGGCCGCACCTGACTAGGCTTCCCCGCACGAGCCGTGGACCGAAGGGAGGCAAGGTGTCGACGACGAGCCCCAGCATCCTGGAGGACGCGAGGGTCGGCGTCCGAACGAAGATCTCGGCGCTGTGGATCGCGATGCTGATCCTGTTCGCCTACGGAGACATCTTCGGGTTCTTCAACCCCGGACAGATCGAAGAGGTGATGTCGGGCGAGATCTCGGGGATCGAGATCACGCAGGGCTTCCTGTTCACGATCTCCGTCTACATCGCGATCGCGAGCGTGATGATCTTCCTGACCCTGGTGCTCAGGCCGGCTGTGGCCCGCTGGACGAACATCGTGCTGGCGGTCGTGTACATCGTCTCGATCGTGGCCGCCGCGATCGGCGAGGACGCGTACTACCTGTTCCTCAGCGCCGTCGAGATCGCGATGTTGCTCCTGATCGTCGGCTATGCGTGGACGTGGCCCCGGCAGAGCTCATAGCCCCTGACTCAGCTCACGCCGAGCGTCGAGCGCAACTTCTCGAGCATCCCCTGCTCGCCCTCGCTGACCCGCACGGCGCCGAACCCCATGAACCCGCCCTCCTTCGCCGCGTCGGCCGCCCCCTGGGCTACTGCGAGCAGCCAGCGGCGGAACGCCTCCGCCTCTTCGGGGGTCGCCTTCGCGCGGAGGATGTCGTTCACGGCCGAGAGCTCGTCCAGCACCCAGGTGCCGGCGGGCGTCGAGGTGTCGGGCTTGAACCCGGCCAGCGGATTCTGCTTCTGATTGACCATCGACATGATGTCCTGCGACACCTCGATGAGCAGCTGCTCACGGGACGGAGGGGTGGAGGCTTCCTTCAAGGTCGCGATCGTCTCGTGGGACAACTCGATCGGGCCGCCCGGATCCGCCAGCGAGATCGCCATTCCCGCGACGAACGGGGCGCGCCGGAGATGGTTCCACTCCTCATCGGTGTAGTCGGCCTTGCCAGTCATCGTGCGCTCCTTCCCGATCCGAGGGCGTGCCCTTCCCTGGTCATGAGCCTCTCATCTTCCTCGGGGGGCTAGGCAGCGGTGATCACCTCCGGTCACGATCCAGCAACGAGCGGGTTCGGGCCGCCGAGACCTGGTCGCCCTTCTGTTCGAACATCTCGAGCGCGCGCTCACGTGCGGCGCGCGCTTCCACGCCGTGGCCGAGCAGCTCCATCGCCTCGCCGAGGTCGAGCAGCACGGTCCCGCGATCGAACAGGAAGTCCGTGCGCTCCACGATCTCGACGGCCTCCCGGATCAACTCCTCGGCCGTCGCGGCGTCTCCCTGGTGCGCCCGCACCCGCGCGAGCACGCCGAGGCCGAGCGCGCGCTCGACGGCGATCGCGCTCGAGGCAGCGATCTCGGCGACCTCGGCGGCCGCCGCGAACCGACCCGACGCGCACCGCGCCTGTGCGAGGAAGGCGCAGAGGTAGGGCCATCGATCCTCTCGCTCGATGAGGCGCGCGTAGGCCTCCTCGGCCACGGCGCTGGCGGTCTCCGTGTCCCCAGCGAGCATCTCGATGTCGAACAGGACCTCCGCCCCGCGCCAGTAGCTGATCACCTGCCCGCTGTCGTGGAGGAAGTCGCGGTAGCGCTCCGCCGCCTCCCGCGCGGCGTCGAAAAGACCGATCCGGGCCCGAAGATGAGCGAGGGCGTGGCACATGTACGCCGTCACTCCGCGGTTCGCCGGGTACTCGTCGATGATGCGCTCGGCCTGAGCGATCCCGAGCGGAACCGGCGTCGGCCCTCTGACGAGCGCGGCGGTCACGCTGAGCAGGATCTCTGTCGTCTCGAACGCGGCCCCGGCCCGCTTGGCATGCTCGAGCGCTCGCTCGAGCGCGAGGAGCTGTTTGCCGGCCTGCCCCTGATCCCACTCGACCGAGCCGATCAGTTGCCATGCGCGGGCGAGGCCCGATTCGTCCCCAGCCCGTTCGAACAGCGCCGCCGCCTGCTCGCCGACCGATCTCGCCCGCTCGTGTGCGCCCTCCCGATCCGCCTGGAGGAACCAGCGCATCAGGTTGACGTGCGCGGTCACCTGAGGATCGCCGAGCTGCTCGGCTCGCTCGAGCGCCTCGGACATGACCGCCTTCGACTCGTCGGCCGATCCGCCCTCCCATAGTGCGAACGCGAGGTCGGGGAGGAGGGCGATCCGGGCGGGATCCGATGGCTCCAGCAAGCTAGAGGCCCGCCCGAGCAGGTTGGCGACCGCGACCACGTCGTACCGGCCGAGGGCACGCGAACCGGCCGCGGCCAGGAGAGCCGCGGCCTGCCGACCCAGCTCGCGAGCCCGGTCGTCGAGCGGGCCGAGCGCCTCCCGGTACCGGAACGCCTGCTCGAGGTGGTAGCCGACGATCTCGTCCTGCTCCTCGGCTCGATCGCCGCCCACGCGCCCGATCCACGCGGCGACCGCCCCGTGCATAGCGGCCCGGCGTTCCTTCGGGATCGCCTGATACGCCGCGTCACGGATCAGGATGTGGCGGAAGCGGAACGCCTCCTCGCCAGGCACCATGGAGCGATCCGTCCGCACGAGCTCCTTGCGGATCAGCGAACGGATCAGGTCGGGTGCGTCGTTGCCGAGGGGCTCGGGCAGCAGGTCCCGCACGGCGCCCGCATAGAACTCCTTGCCGACCACGGCGGCACACTCGATCGCGCGGCGCTCGCCGTCGGTCAGGCGCTCCAGGCGGGCGGCGAGCAGCGCCGCGACGGAGGGCGGCACCGCGACCGAGCTGAGGTCGCTCGCCGGGATCCACGCTCCGTTCTGCCGGACCAGCAACCCGTCGTCGATCATCATCGAGAGCATCTGCTCGACGAACAATGGGTTGCCGCCGGCCGCTTCGGTGAGGCGCTCGGACGCCTCCAGCGGTAGGCCGGCGCCGCCGAGGAGGTTGTCGATCAGGACGGCTGACGCCTTCGCGTCGAGCGGTCGGAGCAACAGCGTCGTGGCGTTCAACTTGCCGCCGCCCCAGTCCGAGCGGGTGTCGAGGAACTCCGGACGCGCGGTGCACACGAGCATGATCGGCGCATCGCGCGACCAGTCCACGATGTGATCGACGACGTCGAGAAACGCCGGCTCGGCCCAGTGGATGTCCTCCCAGAGCGCGACCAGCGGGCGTTCGGCGGCGAGGATCTCGAGGAACCGGCGGATCGCCCACGGCGCCTCCTCGGCGGCAACGACGCCCTCGCGGACCCCGAGGATCTCGGCCAGGCGAAGGGCGATCGCCGCGGCGTGCTCGTCGCCGGCGACGACGTCGCCGAGCCGGACGGCGACGTCCTCGGGTGCGTCGAATGCCTGCACGCCCAACGCCATACGAACCGCCTCGGCGACCGGCCAGTACGTGATGCCCTCGCCGTAGGGGAGGCACCGGCCGCTCACGACGTTCGCGGACTCGCCGACCGTCGAGAGGAATTCCTCGACCAGACGCGTCTTCCCCTCGCCGGCGACGCCCAGGATCGTAAACAGAACGCAGCTGCGATCCTCGGCGGCGCGGGCGAACGCGCGCGTGAGGTCGTCGAGCTCGCGGTCGCGGCCCACCATGGTCGAGGTCAGTGCGCGTGGTGCCTGCCCGATCTCGGAGGCAACCTCCAGCAATCGGTGCGCCCGAACCGGCTCCCCCTTTCCCTTGAGCGAGAGCGGCTCGATCGCCTCAGCCCAGACCGCATCGCGGACCAGGCGGTGGGTCTCGTCGCCGATCAGGATCTGGCCGGGCTCGGCGGCGGCCTCCAGGCGCGCGGCGGTGTTCACGGCATCGCCCGTGATGCGGCCGAAGTCGGCGGTCTCGGCGCCCACGAGCACCTCGCCGGTGTTGACGCCGATCCGGCACGCGAGGCGGACGCCGTGGTCGCGCTCGAGTTCGTGGTTGAGGCCATCGAGCGCTGCCCGCATGTCGGCGGCAGCCCGGACGGCGCGCAGGGCGTCGTCCTCGTGGAGCTGGGGGATCCCGAACACGGCCATCACCGCGTCCCCGATGAACTTCTCGACCGAGCCGCCGTGGCGTTCGAGCGCGGCGCGCATCGCCTCGAAGTAGCGGGCCAGCACCTTGCGCATGGACTCGGGGTCGAGACGCTCGCCGAGCTCGGTCGAGCCGGTGACGTCGCAGAACACGATCGTGACCGTCTTGCGGACCTCGGCCGCCTCGGGCGGGCCGAGCTTGACGCCGCACACCGAGCAGAAATTCGCTCCCTCGGCGTTCTCCGAGCCGCAGTTCGGACAGGCCGCCACGGCCGGAGTCTAGGCCGCACCAGGGAGCACGAGGAGGTTCCGGGATTAGGAGTAGAACTCGATGATCAGCCGCTCTTCGATCGGAACCGGGAGCGGGATCTCGTCGCGCTCGGGGTAGCGGGACATCGTGCCCTGGAGCTGGTCGACGTTGCGGTACAGGTACGGGGGTGGGTCGGGGGTGAGCTCGATCGCCTCGCGTACGTAGACGAAGTTCTTGGCCTTGTCCGAGAGCTCGATCGTGTCCTCGGGCTTCACCTGCGCGCTGGGGACGTCGACGCGGCGGCCGTTCACCTTCACGTGGCCGTGGCTGACGAGCTGGCGGGCCTGGCGCTGGGTGAGGGCGAACCCGAGCCGAAGGATCACCGCGTCCAGACGGGTCTCGAGCTGGCGGATGAGCTCCTCGCCGGTGACGGCGGTCTTGCGGCTCGCGCGCTCGTAGTACGAGCGCATCTGGCGTTCGCCGACCCCGTAGATGTGACGGAGCTTCTGCTTCTCGAGCAGGCGGACCTGGTACTCGGAGATGCGCTTGCGCCCCCGCCCGTGCATGCCGGGGGGGTAGGGGCGCTTGGCCGACGGGCAGTTCGGGCGCCCACACAGGGCCACGCCGGCGCGGCGGCACATCCGATGACGAGGTCCGACTTTGTCCATAGCGACCAGGAAGGTTACCAGCGGGTGGTTGGGGGCTCGGGGACGCTCGGGTCGCCCGGGGGGAGGGGGGGTCGTTCGCGGGGCCGCCGTCAGTGACCTGTCTGTCAGGATCCTGACGGCGAAGTGCCGAAAGGGCGGCGCCTGGGTTCTGTCTGTCAGAACCCTGACGGAGCGCTCGCCCGAGGCGTCCCCACCGCCGCCAACGAGCGCCCCGCTCCCTCACGCGCCGAGTAGGCTCGGCGCCCCGGATGGACCTCACCGATCGCGTCGTGGGCAGCGCCCTCGGGCTCGCGCTCGGGGACGCGCTCGGGGCCCCCTTCGAGTTCCTTCGAGCTCGAAACGTCCCCGACCCGATCCCCGCGCTCGAACGGCCCTGGCTGGGGGAGCCCCCGGGCTCGACCACCGACGACACCGCATTGGCCCGCAACCTGATCCGCTCGCTCGCGGCGCGGGACGGCTTCGACGCTGCCGACGTCCTCGAACGCCACCTGGCGTGGTTCCGCTCCGATCCCCCTGACGTCGGCACCCTCACCGGCCGCGTCCTGCGACGGATCGACGGCGGCGAGGACCCCGCGGCCGCGGCGCAGGCGATCTGGAACGAGCGGGGCCCCGAGGTCTCGGCCGGCAATGGCTCGGTCATGTACTGCGCGCCGCTCGGTCTGGCCTACGCGAACCGCCCCGAGCGGCTCCTCGAGCTCGCACCGGCACTCTCGGCCCTCACGCACGTCGACGGCCGCTGCCGGACCGCGGTCACTGCCGTCACGCTCGCCGTCGCCGCGCTCGTCCGCGGCGATCCGGCCGAGGGCGCCGCCCGCGCCGCCCTCACCGACGTCGAGGACCTGGAGGGCGGCGAGGAGCTCGAGTTTCTGGTTGAGGCCGTCGGCGGATCGCGAGCGATCGACGGACCCGATCAGGGCTTCTGCCTGTTCACGGCCGGCGCCGCCTTCCAGGCGCTCGTTCGTCCCGGCGACGTCGAGACGGAGCTGCGGCGCGTCGTCTCGCTCGGCGGCGACACCGACACCAACGCCGCGGTGGCCGGGGCCCTGCTCGGCGCGCGCGACGGCGAGCAAGGGCTGCCGCGCGTCTGGCTCGAGCGGCTCCAGGACGCCGACGCGATCCGAACCGAAGCGGAGGCGCTCATTCCGCTCGCGCAGTCGCGCTGACCCGAACAGTCAAATTCGCTACTTGATGCCCTTGAACCAGATGGCTTGGTTCTCGGTGAGAACGCGCCCGTCGTCGCCCTGGAACTGACGGTAGGCGTTCGTGACCTTCTCCCATACGCGCTCCCGCACCGCTGGCGGCTGGTCGCCGAGGAGGGTGGTCAGTTGCGGCGCGACGTCACGGATGAACTCCGTGTACTGCTCCGGCGAGTCGGTCTCGAACATGACGGAAACGGTGCCGGTCGCGACGTCCCGGAAGCCGGCCTGCGTCATGAGCTCGACAACCCTGTCGGGATCGCTGAGGGCGAACGCTCCCGGCCGGCCGAGAGGTGGCGATGGTAAGCCAAGTTCGGAGACGACGACGGGGAACGCGGCCGAGAACTGTACGACCGGCTGCGGGCCCCACACTGATGCGGCCAGCCGTCCTCCGGGCTTCAGGAAACGGCGGAGGCGCCTCAGGGTGCCTGCCACGTCCGGCAGAAACATGAGCGTAGCTCGGCTGAGGACCGCATCGAAACTCTCCTCGTCGAACTCGAGCTCCTCGGCGTCACTGGCAACGAACTCGACGTTCACGAGACCGGCGTCGGCGGCTCGCTCGCGGGCCACCGCGAGCATCTCGGGCGAGATGTCGGTGCAGACGACCCGCCCCCGCGGGCCGACCACACGTGCCGCGGTCAGGCTCGGCTCCCCGTAGCCGCCGCCCACGTCGAGGACCGATGCCCCCGGTTGAAGTTCGGCGATCTCGACCAACGTGGCGCTGTGCCGCTTCCCGCCGTCCGTCGCCTCGACCACCTCGAGCCACTTGCGCCAGCCCGCTGCGGCGGATCGCCACTCCGTCCGGATGTTCCGCTTGAACTCGGCCGGGTCGAACGCTCGGGAGGGAGTCATGCCGCCTCCTTGGTACTGCGTGAGATGGCCACGCTTACAACGTCTTCTCGGCGTGCCCCCCGAACTGCTTGCGCATCGCCGACAGGATCCTGTTCGCGAAGTCGGCCTCGCCCCGTGACTCGAACCGCTCGAACAGCGCCGCCGACAGCACGTGCACTGGCACGCCCTCGTCCACCGCGGCGAGTACCGTCCAGCGGCCCTCGCCCGAGTCGCTCACCCGCCCGCCGAACGACGACAGCTCCGGGTCCTCGAACGTCGCTGCGGCCGTCAGGTCGAGGAGCCATGACGCGATCACGCTCCCGCGGCGCCACACCTCGGTAATCTCGGGGATGTTCAGGTCGTAGCGGTAGTACTTCGGGTCGCGCAGCGGCGTGGTCTCGGCGTCGGCCTCGCGTTCGCCGGCGCCGACCCCGGCATGCTTGAGCACATTCAGGCCCTCGGCGTACGCCGCCATGAGCCCGTACTCGATCCCGTTGTGGACCATCTTGACGAAGTGGCCGGCCCCGGGCGGCCCGCAGTGCAGGTAGCCGGCCTCGGCGGTGGTCGCGTTCGCGTCGGTCCGGCCCGGGGTGCGTTCGGCCGCTCCCAGGCCCGGCGCGATCGTCGCGAAGATCGGGTCGAGGCGCCGCACCACCTCGTCCTCGCCGCCGATCATCAGGCAGAACCCGCGCTCGAGCCCGAACACGCCGCCGCTCGTCCCCACGTCCACGAAGTGCACACCCTTCTCGGCGTAGCGCTCCGCGCGGTCCATGTCGTCCCGGTAGTACGAGTTCCCGCCGTCGATCACGATGTCGCCGGGCTCCATCAGAGCGGCCAGCGCGTCGGTCGTCTGCTCGGCGAACGCGGCCGGCACCATCACCCAGGCCGCCCGTGGTTTCGCGAGCTTGTGGACGAGGTCCTCGAGCGACCGGGTCCCGATCGACCCCTCGCCCTGGAGCTGCCGAACCGAGTCCTCGTTGACGTCGTACACCACCACCTCGTGGCCGCCCCGCATCAGCCGGCGCGTGAGGTTCGCGCCCATCCGGCCGAGGCCGACCATCCCGATCTGCATCAGGCCACCTCCATCAGTTGGTCGAGCGTGACGCGGGCGACGCGTCGTCCGCGCCCCCGGAGCGAGCGCAGGTCGCCGAGCGCCTGCGCGTCGATCAGCGTCCCGAACGTGAAGGCCCGGCTCGGGATCGGCAGGTCCACCGAACGCTCGCGGTCCACCACCTGGATGAACACGCCGCTGTTCGGTCCGCCCTTGTGGAGCTGCCCGGTCGAGTGCAGGAACCGGGGGCCGAACCCGGTCGTGGTCGCCACCCCGTACCGGTCGCGGATCGCGAGACGAACGCGTTCGATCGCGTCCTCGGTCTCGGAGGTCCGGTCGATGAACGCGAGGATCGCCACGTAGTCGCCCTCGTTCACCTGCTTGAGCAGCACGCCGAGGTCGTCGAGCCCCGGGTCCTCGACCGAGCCGGAGGCGAGGATCGCGTTGGTGGCCTCCTTGGCCTCCTGCACGTTCGGTTGATCGAACGGATTGATCCCGAGCACGTGGCCGGCGATCGCCGTGGCAATCTCCCACCGGAAGAACTCGCCGCCGATCTGCTCGAGGCCGTCGTACCGCAGCCGGGCGACCGGGTGCCCGACGCGCTCGAGCTCGTCGAGCGCCTCGTGCTCGCCGATCGCGACGAAGACCCGGTCCCGTCCGTAGGCGTCGGGCGGGCCGAGCGGTTCCCTCACCACCGGCACGATGCCGACGCCCTCCTTGCCGGTCGACTCGGCGATCAGCTGCTCAACCCAGCCGCCGAGGCTGGCGATCTCCTCGGGCAGCGCGAGCGTGAGCTTGTCCCTGCCGACCATGGCCGACTCGCCCATCATGGCGCCCAGGGTTGCGCCCGGGATCTGGGAGGCGGGGTGTATCCCTTCGGACGCGGTCTGCATCTCCCCGGCGCGGTCGAGCACCTCGTGCAGCGGCGCGCCGATCAGTGCGGCGGGCACGAGCCCGAAGTACGACAGGGCCGAGTACCGGCCGCCGATGTCCTCGGGGTTCAGGAACACCGCCCGGAACCCGTGCTCGCGAGCCAGCGTCTCGAGCGGCGTCCCCGGGTCGGTGATCGCGACGAACTGGGCCCCGTTCGGTGTCCGGTCCCAGAAGAACGCGAAGTGACTGAGCGTCTCGGTGGTGCCGCCCGACTTGCTCGCCACGACGAACAGGGTCGTCCGCAGGTCGAGCTCGTCGGCCACTCGCCGGATCGTCTCGGGGTGCGTCGTGTCGAGGACGATGAGCTCGAGCGCGCCGTCCGCGAACCCGAACGTCCGGGCGAAGACCTCGGGGGCGAGGCTCGAACCCCCCATCCCGAGCAGGACCGCGGTCTCGAACCCGTCCGCCGACGCCTGTTCCGCGAACGCCTCGAGCTCGCCGATCCGCTCGTGCATCAGGTCGGAGACCGTGAGCCAGCCGATCCGGTCGGTGATCTCGGTCGGGTCCTGCTTCCAGACGGTGTGGTCCTTGCGCCAGATCCGCTCGACGATCCGGTCGCGGTCCATCTGCTGCAGGCGTTCGGTCACGTCGCCTCCTTTCGAGACCCGTCGCAGAAGGAGAGCTCGCTCACGGTAGTCGCTCGCGGGCCGGGGGGTCGAGGGCGGCTCGCCCGCACGACCGGATGCTACCGAGTGGCGGCCGCGCGGATCGCCCGTGCCGCCGCTCGCGGATCGGGTGCGTGGAAGATCGCGCTGCCGGCGACGAGGACGTCGGCCCCGGCCGCGACGGCCCCGGCCGCGGTCTCGGGCCCGATGCCGCCGTCGACCTGGATCCGGAACGGGAGGTCCCGCGATCGGCGGATCTCGGCGGCGCGCTCCACCTTCGACAGGTGCTCGGGGACGAAGGGCTGGCCGCCGAACCCCGCCGTGATCGTCATCACGAGCAGCAGGTCGAGCCGCTCGTCCAGGAACGGCTCGACCGCCTCGAACGCCGTCGGCCCGTCGACCACGACCCCCGCCTGCATCTCGAGCTCGCGGATCCTCGACAGGAGCGGCGTCGGGTCGCCGAGCTCCACGTGCACGCTGCACAGATCGGCGCCCGCCTCCGCGAGCCGCTCGAGCCAGAACCCCGGGTCGGTGACCATCAGGTGGCAGTCCAGGAACAGGTCGGTGTGCCGGCGGATCGACGCGACCACCGGCGGCCCGATCGACAGGTTGGGCACGAAGTGCCCGTCCATCAGGTCGACGTGGAGCCAGTCCGACTCCCCGCGGACCCGCTCGACCTCCTCCGCGAGCACGGCGTAGTCGGCCGCGAGGATCGAGGGGGCGAGCAGGACGTCGTTCGGCACGGCCGTAGTCTGCCCCACCCTCGGCCCCCGGCGCTCGGGGCGAGACCCTCGACCTCCGAGGACCGGGTGTGTAACGCTCGCCGCCGGATCCGACACGAGCTGCGGATCGGCGGATCCGAGAGGGGAGCGGGGACGACGCTCGACGCCAAGCCGATGCACATGATGTGAGGCGCCGAGCAGGAGCGACCGAAGGAGCGCGTCGATGGAGCCCCAGGAGATCTTCGAGCTCATCGTCAAGGCGGACGAGAAGCTGAAGTACGCGCACGAGGACAACGCGGGCCTTCGCCGGCAGCAGGCCCGGGACCTGCTCGTGCGCGCCCGCGAGGCCGCGACCGAGATCGGGAACGACGCCCTCGTGCAGCAGGCGGACACGCGGCTCGCCGATCTCGGCGGACCGGAGGCAGAGGCGGGGCAGGCGAGCTAGGCGGACGCCCGCCAGTCGCGGAACACGCCGAGGAGGGTTTCGCGGGCGTCGGGTGCGACCCGCTCCTCGCCGATCAGGCCGGGCGGGCGGCGCCGACGAAGCTGTCCCAGTAGATGGGCACCACCGAGACGACGCTGCCGGTGGTCGGCGAGTGGATCATGCTGCCGCCTCCCACGTACATCCCCACGTGGGAGATGGGGCTGTAGAAGAACAGGAGGTCGCCGGGCTGCAGGTCCGATTGGGCGACGTGGGGGAGCGAAGCGTACTGCGCGGCCGACGAATGCGGGAGGTACACGCCCGCGTGCGACCACGCCCACATCGTGAAGCCCGAGCAGTCGAAGCCGGTCTCGGGGCTCGACCCGCCGTACAGATACGGGGTTCCGATCACCGAGTAGGCGGCCTGCAGGACGGACGCGACGTTGGCGTTCGGGGCGGGAGGAGGCGGGATCGGCGAGCCGCCAACGTCGGTGCTCGCCGCGGCCGCCTCCTGGGAGGCGGCCTGCGCCGCCAGCCCCTCGTGGTACGTGCGGTCGAGCTCCTCGTAGAGGTCGCGCGCCTCGGCCACCCGCGACTCGATCTGGTCCTGCTTCGCCGCAAGGGCGTCGACGATGCCCTTGCGCTCCTCCGCCGTCGCCTTGAGCTCGGCCGCGGTCCAGCGGGCCTCCTGCCGGGCGGCCTCGGCCTCCACCGCGAGGTCGGAGTCCGCCTGCGCCATGCTCCCGATGAACTCGAGCCGGTCGGAGAAGTCGGCCAGGGAGGCCGAGTCGAACAGCTCGGCGATCTGCGAGCCGACGCCCCGATAGGCCCTGGCGGCGTTCGCGTTCAGGCTGCTGATGGCCCGGTCGGCGGTCGCCTGGGCCCGCTGTGCCTGGGTCCGAACGTCGGCCAGCCGTGCCTGGACCTCCTGGAGCCGCAGCCGCGCCTGGTTGTACTGCTCGACCATCAGGCCGAGCTCCCGGTTGAGGGAGTCCAGACGTGCCCGGGCCTGCTCGACCTCTTCACGGCTGGGTGCCGCGGAGGAGAGCGTTGCCGCACCGATGGTCGCCGAGGCGACCAGGAGCACGGCGATGAACAGCCGTGTGAGGAGGTGCGCGCGCGTTGTGGTCATCGTCCCCCAGGCGACAAAAACGGGCTGTCCTACGACAGCCCGCGATCGAGGCTACTCGACCATCGGACCTCAGGCAACAGAACTGAAACGGCCCAGATCCGGGCCGGGGATCGGAGGTCTGGTCGGGACGGCGGGACTTGAACCCGCGACCTCAGCGTCCCGAACGCTGCGCGCTACCAAACTGCGCCACGTCCCGTCGTGCCCGAGTC
>Ga0209887_1000134_pt1 | contig 21091 bp, 15 predicted proteins | sample GWRWN1_30_40_FD_187230 | JGI IMG/M metagenome (GOLD analysis project Ga0209887, IMG submission 187230) | Riverbed sediment microbial communities from areas with no vegetation in Columbia River, Washington, USA - GW-RW N1_30_40 (SPAdes)... | ecosystem: Environmental > Aquatic > Freshwater > River...
GGCGTGTTCACCGAGAGCGGGGGCATCGAGGTTGCCCGGACCCCCGAGCGGATGGAGGAGCTCAAGCGCCGTATGGCGTCGGCGAAGTCCTGGGGGATCGAGCCGGCTGAGCTTCTCACCCCGTCCGAGGTCAAGGAGCTCGTCCCGTTCATCGACGAGAGAGTCATCCTGGGCGGCTTCTACTGTCCCGGGATCGGGGTGGTCGATTCGCTGCGGGCGGGCACGCTCATGCGGGAGGAGGCGGAGCGGCTGAGCGCCATCACGATCAGCGCGAAGACCGAGGTACTGGGGATCGACGTGGAAGGCGGCCGGGTCCGCGGAGTCCGAACCGACGCCGGCGACATCCGTACCGACGTCGTCGCGGTGTGCTGCGGGGTGTGGAGCCCCCGGATCGCCCGGATGGCCGGGGCTTCGATCCCGCTCACCCCCGCGGTTCACCAGATGATCGACGTCGGGCCGGTGCCGTTGTTCGAGAAGACCGTGGGCGAGATCGAGTACCCGATCGTTCGGGACGTGGACACGAACATGTACGAACGCCAGCACGGGAGCGAGTTCGAGATCGGGTCATATGCCCACCGTCCGATCCTCCTCGAGCCGGACGGCATCCCCTCGATCGAGCAGGCGGCGCAGTCGCCCACCGAGCTGCCCTTCACCAAGGACGACTTCGATTCGCAGATGGAGGACGCCCTGGAGCTCTTCCCCGAGATCGTGGCGGACGAGCGGGTAGGGGTGAAATACGCCGTCAACGGACTGATCTCGCTTACGCCCGACGGTATGCCGATCGTGGGGGAGACCCCCGAGGTCCGGGGACTGTGGTCCGTCGCGGCCATCTGGGTCAAGGAGGGACCCGGGTTCGGCCGGACGGTTGCGGAATGGATGACCGACGGGTGCCCGGAGATCGACCCTCACGCCTCCGACGTGGCCCGGTTCTATGACCACCAACGGACGAAGCGCCACATCCTCGCCCGGTCCGCCGAGGGTTACAACAAGACCTACGGCATCGTCCACCCAATGGAGCAGTGGGCGTCCAACCGGGACGTGCGGCTGTCGCCGTTCAACGGGCGCGAGCGGGACCTGGGCGCCGTGTTCTACGAGACTGCGGGGTGGGAGCGGCCGTTCTGGTACGGATCCAACGAGGCCCTCCTCGACGAGTACGGCGACCGGGTGATGCCCCGCAAGGCGGAGTGGGAAGCGCGCTGGTGGTCTCCGATCATCAATGCGGAGCACCTGGCAATGCGGGATCGAGTAGCTATGGTCGACCTGTCGGCATTCGCCATCCTCGACATCGCCGGGCCCGCGGCGCTCGACGTCGTGCAGCGGATGGCCGTGAAGCAGATGGACGTGCCCGTGGGACGCGTGGTGTACACGCCGCTCCTGAACCCGGCCGGTGGCGTGAAGGCCGACCTGACGATCATGCGCCTGTCGGGCGACCGGTTCCGCGTGGTGACCGGAGGGTTCTCCGGGATGGCCGACCTGAAGTGGTTCGCCTCGCACCTTCCCGATGACGGCTCGGCACATCTCCACGATCAGACCTCGGCATGGTGCACGCTCGGACTGTGGGGCCCGCATGCTCGAGACGTGCTGGGAGCGGTCACCGGGGACGACGTCTCGCACGAGGGGTTCCCCTTCGCCGCCTGCCGATGGATCCAGGTAGATACGCTCGCCGTCCTTGCCTCGCGCATCTCGTACGTGGGCGAGCTCGGCTGGGAGCTGTACGTCCCGATGGAGCAGGGGGCGCGCCTCTGGGACGTGCTGTGGGAGGCCGGAGGGCCCCACGACGTGGTCCCCGTGGGGATCGGCGTCTATGCGACCACGGCCCGCCTGGAGAAGTCCTACCGGGCCCACGGGAACGAGCTCGAGCTCGAGTACGACCTGGTCGAGGCGGGCATGGCCGGGCCGGCGGTCAAGGACGTGGACTTCATCGGCAGGGACCCATATCTGAAGCAGCGGAGTGAGGAGCCGGCCGCGGTGCTGTGCACGCTCACCGTGGACGACCCAACCGCGGCGTCCGGGGTCAAGCGATACATGCTCGGGCGTGAACCGATCCTCTCTCGGGACGGCGAGCCGCTCGTGGACGCCAAGGGACGGCGCTCCCACGTGACAAGTGCGGGCTCGGGACCGTCGGTCGGCAAACACATCCTCATGGCCTACCTCCCGCCGGACCGGGCGGAGGTCGGCGCGTCGCTCGCCGTCGAATACTTCGGTGAGCGATATCCGGTGACCGTTGCCGCAGTGGGGAGCACGCCCTTGTTCGACCCCTCGAACGAGCGACTCAAGCGCTAGCCCGACGATGGACGTCCTGGTCTGCGTGAAGCGGGTCCCGGTGACCGGCGGGCGCATCAGCCTCACCGACGACGAGCAGGACATCGACACGCGGTACCTGGGGTTCACGGTGAGTCCTCATGAGGAGTGCGCGGTCGAGGAGGCTGTTCGGCTGGTCGAGACCCATGGCGGCTCGAGCACCGTCCTCACGCTCGGACCCGCGGTCGCCGAGGATCAGCTCCGGGACGCCATGGCAATGGGGGCGAACCGGGCCGTGCTGATCGAGGCCGAGGGCCCGGAGTGGGACGGGGCGGCCACGGCTGGTGCGATCGCCCAGGCCATCATGGCCGATCATCGCGACGCCGGCGTGGCCTACGACCTCCTCCTGTTCGGCAACGAGTCCGCGGACGCCGGCGGCTACCAGGTTGGGATACGGGTGGCTCACCTGCTCGACGTGCCCTGCGTGACCGGCGTGAAGCACCTGGAGATCCAGGATGGAGTGGCCGTGGCCCGGCGCGAGGGTCCCGGCGGCTTCGAGATCTACGAGGTCCCCCTCCCTGCGGTGATCACGGTGAAGGAAGGGATCAACCTGCCTCGGTACCCATCGATCCCCGGGAGGCTGCGGGCCAAGAAGGCCGCGGTCGAGCGGCTGCATCTCGAGGCATCGCAGTCGGGCCTGGAGAAGGTCAGGCTGCGGCTCCCCCAAGGGCGCGAAAAGCAGGTTGACATCCTGGGGGACGGGGCCGCCGGGATCGGGCGGGCGCTCGAGGTCCTTCGGCAGATCGGCGTGATGCCGTCGTGATCGTCGGCCTCGTCGAGCACGATGGCAGGGTGGTCTCCGAGCCGTCGTTGCAGACGCTGACGCTGGGACGACGTCTGGCGGAGCGGCACGGCGAGCCGCTCGCCGCGCTCGTTATCGGATCGGATGCCGAACCCGTGATGGACGCCCTCGCCGCCCACGGCGTCGCGACCGTCCACCACGCCGTGGACGACCGGCTCGACCACTACGCGCCGGAGGCGTGGGCGGCGTGTCTCGTGGATCTGATGGGGAGGACCGACCCGAGCGCCGTCCTGGCCGCCGGGACGGACCGGGGGAACGAGGTCATGGCCCGCGTCGGCGCCCGAACGGGCCTGCCGGTGGCCGCCAACTGCATCGAGGTGGAGGCGGATGAGCCTGGGACCCCGTACCTGGTCACCCGGCTCCGATGGGGCGGCAGCCTCCTCGAGGACGCCCGTCTGCACGGGGACGTCAAGCTGCTGACGGTCGCCCCGCACGTCGTCCAGCCGGAGAAAGGGCCGGCAGTCGGCGAATGGTCCGTCGAGGAGTTCTCGCCGAAACTGCAGGACGCCGACTTCCGAGTGCAGGTTTCCCGGCAGGAACGACGGCCGGCAGGCAAGGTGTCGCTCCCCGAGGCCCGGGTGGTGGTTGGAGGCGGACGGGGCGTGGGAAGCCCGGAGGGGTTCGGCCCGCTCGAGGAGCTCGCGGAGCTCCTCGGTGGCGTGGTCGGATGCTCCCGCGTGGTCACCAGCCTGGGGTGGCGTCCCCACACGGACCAGGTAGGACAGACGGGGGTTCGCATCGCGCCGGACGTCTATATCGCCTGCGGCATCAGCGGGGCCATCCAGCACATGGTCGGGGCCAAGGGGGCCAAGCGGATCCTGGTGGTCAACACCGACACCCAGGCGCCCATCCTGGCCCACGCGGACTACGCGATCATCGGCGACGTCCAGCAGGTGGTCCCGGCCCTGGTCTCCGCGATCAGGGAGGCGAAGGGCCGATAGAGGCGCAGTTCGGCGGGCACGATTGAGGTTGCATCAAAGGCGTATCGTCCGGGACAATGGCGACTGTCATGCGCTGGTTCGGGGTTGGACACGGGCCGCGGCCCCCGCGAGTAGGTCTCGCGCGCCGGGCAAACGCCCCCACCACCTGAGCCCCGGCGACCGGTTCCCAACCTCGACCGGTCGCTCAACCCGCGGACACACGCCCTACCAGGAGGAACCAGGCGATGGACTGGAATCGGTTCGAGCGGCCGCTCTCGTCGATGCTCGACGGGATCGGCTATACGCCACTCGTGCGGTTGACGAAGACCGAACCGCCGGGGCACGAGTTCCTTGCAAAGGTCGAGTGGTATGGCCCGACAGGATCGGTCAAGGATCGGATCTATGCATTCATGATCGAGCGCGCCGAGCGTCGAGGGGAGCTTCGTTCCGGGATGACCATCTTGGAATGCACGACCGGCAACGCGGGGATCGCCTGTTCCGCCGTGGCCGCGATCAAGGGATACCCCTGCGTCATCGTCATGCCGGAAGGCATGAGCGAGGAGCGCAAGAAGATGATTCGCGCCTACGGGGCCGAGCTCGTCCTCACGCCCGGTGCCGGGACCGACATCGACCTAGGGCTGGCCAAGGTGAAGGAGATGGTGGCCGCTGATCCGGCCCGGTACTTCGTACCCGCCGAGTTCGAGAATCCCGACAACGTGGAGGCTCAGATGGGCTCGGGGCGCGAGATCTGGGAGCAGACGGGCGGGTCACTCCAAGCCGTGGTCGCCGCCCAGGGGACCGGCGGCTGGATCTCCGGCGTCACCCGGTACCTGAAGGGAAAGGATCCGATGGTGCACGCGTACGCGGTGGAGCCATCGGAGTGCCCGCTGATCTCGGAGCAGCGGTGGGGAACCCACGGTGTGCCGGGCATCGGTGACGGCATCGTCCCGCGGAACCTGGATCTGGAGCTGCTGGACGGAATGGTGACGGCGTCGACGGACGAGGCGCTCGAGATGGCGCGCCGTCTTGCGCGGGAGGAAGGCCTGCTTTGTGGACCCTCGACCGGAATCAACGTCGCTGCGGCGCTGAAGGTGGCGGAGAAGCACCCTGAGTTCCACCGGATCGTGACGGTCGTCGCCGACACCGGGCAGCGATACCTCTCCGGCGAACTCTTCGGGGCGGAGTCCGACGTGTACGTGCCCGAGCGGGAGCACCCCATCGACCCCTACTCACTCGAGCAGCTCCGGCGCCACGCCGGCCGACTCGAGTTCATCTACTGAGTCACCCGCCCCCAGCTGAACCACTGTTCAGTTGGCACGCTATGCTCGACTCGGAGGTGGACGGGTGACCTATCCCATGAAGAACGAGGACCGGGCCATCCAGGACAAGGCTCGGCGGTTCGTCGACGAGGACCTGATCCCCCACGAACTGGAGGCCGAGATGAACGCCGGCCAGCTCCCCCGAGACGTCATCGAACGGCAGCAGGCCAAGCTCCGGGAGCTCGGGCTGTGGTCCATCAACATGCCGAAGGACCTCGGCGGCGCGGAGCTCACGACGTTCCAGCAGGTGCTGGTGTCGGAGCAGATCGGCCGGGTCACGAACGGTCTTGGGTGGGTCCTGCATACCGGTCCCGAGTGGGCCGTCGGGGTGTTCTCAGCCGACCAGGTGGACCGGTACCTGAAACCCATGGTCGCCGGCGACAAGCGGGAGTGCTACGCCATCACGGAGCCGAACGCGGGCTCAGACGTGGACGCGATCGAGGCCACGGCGCGGCGGAAGGGTGGCGACTACGTCCTGAACGGGACGAAGTGGCACGTCACCTCGTTCAACAAGGCAGAGGTGGTCTTCTTCCAAGCCAAGCTGGCCGACGGCCCGAACGCCGGCTCCCATGGTCTGTTCATCGTCGACATCCCATCCGAGGGCTTGCGCGTGGTGCGCGCACCCGCCTACTCGCACACATACGCGGACCAGCACGCGATCCTGGAGTTCGAGGACGTGCGGGTGCCGGCGACCAACCTGATTGGGGACGAGGGCGGCGGCATGGACTTCACGTACGCCTGGTTCCGCTACGAGCGGTTGATGATCGCCGCCCGGTGCTGCGGCGCGGCCGAACGCCTGATCGAGGAGGCGACGGCCTTCGCCAAGGAGCGGGTGCAGTTCGGACAGCCGATCATGTCGTACCAGGCCATCCAGCACATGCTGGCCGACTCCCTGACCGAGCTGTGGGCGGCGCGTCTCATGACCTATCGCCTGGGGCGGGAGATCGACGAGGGCGTCGACGTGAAGGTCCAGCACGCGCACTGCTCCATGGCCAAGCTGTATGCGAGCGAGATGGCCAACCGTGTGGCCGACCGCGCGGTGCAGATCTTCGGGGGCCGCGGCTACATGCGCGAGAACGTGGCCGAGCGGTTCTACCGGGAGCTGCGGGTGGACCGGATCTGGGAAGGCACTTCGGAGATCCAACGCAACATCATCGCCGACCAGCTGGCCAAGCGCGGCGCCGGAACGCTCGCCGGCTGAGAGATGGGCGCGAGCTACAGTTCGAACCCGATCTCCTGCGCGGCGACCTCCATGCAGGCCCGGTGCATCCGCTCCGGCGATACCTGGCTGTCGTTCAAGATCACCTGGATGGCCAGGCCGTCCATCAACGAGCCGAGCCGAAGCGCGATCTCATCGGCGTCACGCGGCGGGAACTCGCCGGCGGCCTGCCCCACACGGATGATGTCGGCGATGGACTGGCGCCACCGCTGGTCCAGGATCTCGCGGTCCTTCGCCATCTGGGGGTCCCGAAGGGCTCGCACCCACACCTCAACCCATAAGGCCCACTCGTCGAGCTTGCTGTATTCGGGTAGGTATCGGGGGACGGATAGATCGATCACGCGACGCACTTGCTCCTTCGCGGTCGGCAGTCGGCGGATCTCGCGAGACATCCGAACGAAGAAGTCGTCGTTGGCGTACGTCAGGGCCTCGGCGAGCAGGCGGTCCTTGGAGTCGAAGTAGTAAAGGATGAGCCCTGGAGAGACGCCCGCGGCGTCGGCCACATCGGAGATCCTCGTCTCGGCCAGCCCGCGCTCGGTGATCACGCGCGCGGCCGCGTCCAGGATCTCCTGGTGTCGATCCTTCGTCGCCTTGGGCCGAACCGCGCTCATCCGCCCCTTCCCACTCTCTTGAACACCGAACAGTCCGGCACGCCGAGATGTCCCTCTTTGAACAGTCGTTCAGCGAACCATACCTGGTCAGGCCGGGGTGTCAACCCGGCGCAACCGGCCCTGGGCTTGACCGGCCATTCAAACATCGGGGTATGATGCTTCCCGGCTTACCATCAACTGGGGGCAGGCTTCCATGGCGAACGCGTACGACGCCATCGTGATCGGCGGCGGCCACAACGGCCTGATCTCCGGGGCCTTCTTCGCCAAGGCCGGAGCACGGACAGTGGTGCTCGAGGCCCGGGACAAGACCGGGGGGGCCGCCGACACCAGCGCGCCGTGGCCCGAGCACCCGGACTTCCGTGTGACCACCTACTCCTACGTGATGAGCCTGATGCCGCCCACGATCATCCGGGAGCTCCAGCTGGAGCGGCACGGGTACAAGGTCACACCGTTCGGTCCGTACTATCAGGCGTTCCCGGACGGGCGGTCCATCAAGGTCTACGCGGACGATGCGAAGAAGAACTTCGAATCGATCTCCCAGTTCTCCAAGAAGGACGCGGAGACCATGCCGACGTGGGACGCGTGGCTCTCCGGCGTAGCCGACGTCATGGGCCCGCTCCTGTTGCACGTTCCCCCGAAGGTGGGGTCCATGCGGCCCTCCGACCTCATCCAGCAGCTGCGCGTGGTGTGGAGCGCGCGGGGCCTCGGGGTCCGCGGCGTGGGGGACGTCACCCGACTGTTCACGATGAGCGTCACCGACCTCCTCGATGACTGGTTCGAGTCCGACGAGATCAAGGCGATGCTCGCCATCAACGGCGTCATCGGGACGTGGGCCGGTCCCGACTCACCCGGGACCGCATACGTGATGCTGCATCACTCCATCGGCGACGTCGGCGACGGGCACCTGGGGTCCTGGGGCTACCAGGAGGGAGGCATGGGCGGGGTGTCCGATGCGTGTCGGAGGGCGGCGGAATCCTTCGGAGCCGAGATCCGCACGAGCGCCCGCGTCGACAGGATCTTGGTTCGCGGCGGTCGCACCGTCGGCGTCGCGCTCGAGAACGGCGAGGAGATCCGGGCCCCGGTGGTGGTCACCACGATCCATCCCCAGATCGCCTTCCTGCGGCTCCTCGCCCCGAACGAGCTCCCCGCCGAGTTCGTCCGGGACATCGAGAACTGGCGCACGCGGAGCGGGGTGGTGAAGATCAATCTGGCCATCAGCGAGCTGCCGGACTTCATCGCCGATCCCGGCAAAGAGCTCCAGGACCACCACACGGGCTCGGTGGAGCTGTGCTTCTCGCCCCAGTACGCCGAGGAGGCGTTCCAGGACGCCCACCTGTTCCGGAAGGGTGCGGAGCGGCCGTTCGTGGACGGGGTCATCCCCACCACGCTGGACAAGACCCTGATGCCGGAGGGCGTCCACAACTTCTCGATGTTCACCCAATGGGTTCCCGACGACTGGGCGCAGGAGCCCCATCGCGACGAGCTCGAGCAGTACGCCGACCGGGTCGTCGACCTGTACGACTCCCTCGCGCCGAACTTCAAGGCCTCAGTCATCGACCGGCAGGTGCTGGGGCCCTATGACCTGGAGCAGGAGCTCGGGCTGATCGGCGGCAACATCTTCCACGGCGAGCTCTCGGTGGATCAGCTGTTCCACATGCGCCCGGCCCCGGGCTACGCGGATTACCGCACGCCCATCCGAGGCCTGTATCACGGCTCGTCGGCCACGCATGCGGGCGGCGGTGTGTGCGGCATCCCGGGGTGGCAGGCATTCCGGCAGGCCAAGCGGGATCGGATGCTGGCCAAGCGGCCGCAGTAGCCTCCGGGGCGTGACGGCTTCGCCGGGCTCGAGGGACCAAGGCCGGGGCGCGCTCCAGACCATGCTCGAGGCGCGGTCCGTCGCCGTCGTGGGCGCAAGCGTCCGGGAGGGTTCGGTGGGGAACCAGAGCCTGGTGGAGCTCCTCGAAGGCGGCTTCGAGGGCCCGGTCTACCCGGTGAACCCCAAGTACGAGGAGATCCTGGGGTTGCGGTGCTACCCGGCGGTCTCCCAGATCGGGTCGGCGGTCGACCTCGCGATCCTGGCGGTGGGGAACCCGCTGCTCGAGGAACAGCTGCGGCTGGCCGCCGACGCAGGGGCTCGTTCGGCCGTCATCTTCGCCAGCTGCTACGAGGTCCCGCGCGACGACGCACCCCCGCTCGCCGATCGGTTGGCGGCAATCGCTCGCGACGCCGGGATGGCGGTCTGCGGAGGCAACTGCATGGGGTTCGCCAACCTGGAGAAGGGCGTGCGGGCCTTGGGGTTCTACGAACCGAAGGGGCTGCAGCCCGGGCCCATCGCGTTCGTCAGCCATTCCGGCTCCGCCTTCTCCGCACTGCTACACAACGATCGGGGGCTGTCGTTCAACATCGCGGTGTCGTCGGGGCTGGAGTTCGCGGCCACGGCGGCGCAGTACATCGGCTACGCCCTGTCGCTCGAGAGCACGAAGGTGATCGGGCTGTTCCTCGAGTCGATCCGCGACCCCATCGCGTTCGTCGACGCGCTCCGAGCAGCGGACGATCGCGACGTCCCCGTGGTAGCCCTGAAGGTCGGGAAGGAGGCGCTGACCCGCCGTATGGTGACCGCCCACTCCGGGGCCCTTGCCGGAGAGGACGGAGCGTACGAGGCCCTGTTCGAGGCCCACGGGGTGCTGCGTGTCGAGAGCCTGGACGAGATGGCTGACGCGCTGGCGCTGCTCGGTTCGGGCCGGCGGGCCGGTCCTGGCGGGCTGGCCAGCGTCCACGACTCCGGTGGCGAACGAGCCCTCCTCGTGGATTCGGCGGCGGCCGTGGGAGTGCCGCTCGCGACCATCTCGGAGGGGACCACGAAGCGGTTGACCGAGTTGCTCGAGCACGGGCTCCTGCCGGTCAACCCCCTCGACTTCTGGGGAACCGGTCGCGACGCGCACGATGTGGTGACGGGGTGCATGCGCGCGTTGCTGGGGGATCCCGACAGCGCGGCCCTGGTGTTCAGCGTCGACCTGACCACCGAGGACCAGCCCGACGAGGGGTACATCCGGATGGCGGAGGAGGTGTTCCCGGAAACGACCAAGCCCTTCGCCATGCTTTCGAACTTCGCAAGTGGCATCGACCGCGCCGATGCCAAGCGGCTCGAGGATGCGGGGATCCCCGTGCTGGAGGGAACGCTGACCGGGCTCGCGGCGTTCCGCCACCTGTTCGACTACCGAGATCATCGCGCCCTTCCGGCGCTCACCGGAACCTCACCGGTTGACACGAAGACCCAAGAGCGGTGGAGGACGCTGCTGTCGACCGAGGGGTCGTTCCCCGAGCCGGTGGCGCTCGGCCTCCTGTCGGACTACGGGATTCCGATCATCCGCTCCCAGATCGGGGGCTCCCTCGACGAGGTGCTGGCCGCGGCGGGCGACATCGGATATCCGGTCGCTCTGAAGACGGCGATGCCCGGGATGGAGCACAAGTCCGACGTCGGGGGGGTGAGGCTGGGTCTGGCCCACGCGGCCGAGGTAGCTCGCGCCTACCGGGATCTGGCGGACCGCCTTGGGCCGCAGGTGGCGGTCGCCGCGATGGCAGCGCCGGGCGTCGAGATCCACTTGGGGATCGTTCGCGACGAGCAGTTCGGGCCCCTGGTGCTCGTCGCCTCGGGCGGTGTGCTGGTCGAGGTCCTGAACGACCGGCGGTTGGCCCTGCCGCCGCTCGACGCGGCCCGCGCCACGCTCCTCATCGACCGGTTGAAGGTCCGGCCGTTGCTCGGCGGCGTCCGAGGCCTGCCGCTGGCCGACCTTGCCGCCCTGGCCGAGGCGGTGGTCGCGCTGTCCTGGCTGGCTTACGACCTCGGTGAGCATATCGAGGCCTTGGACGCGAACCCGGTGATCGTGGGCGTCGACGGCTGCGTCGCCGTCGACGCCCTGATCGTCCCCCGGCGGAGCTGGATCTTTCGCTAGAGCGGGCGGGTCACGGGGGTCGTGCCGGGCACCCAGCCCGGATAGTTCTCGGGGAAGTCGAAGGCGTTGCCGTAGCACTTCAGGTGGCCGAGCGGCTTGGCGTCGGTCCTGGGGTTCTTGCCCAAGTCGAAGACGTGCTCGAAGTTGTGGGTCCGCTCGATCCGCTTCGTGAGATGCGGCAGGCCCCAGTTGTCCTCGATGAACTTGAGCGGCGTGGAGAACTCGCCCACCTCATGGTCGATCAGCCCCCGTTTCGCATAGGGCGAGATGACCAGTGCCGGGACTCGGATGCCTATGCCGAGGTCGTCGTCCGCCTCCGGCGGAAGCACGTGGTCGTAGAACCCACCCCACTCGTCCCAGGCCAGGAAGATGGCTGTGTGCATCCACGCATCGCTCTTCATCACCGCGTTCACGATGTCGGTCACCCAGTTCTGGGCGAAGCACGTGGAGAACGGGGGATGGTCCGACAGCTCGAAGCGCGGCGTGACCCATGTGACGGCGGGCAGCCGGTTGGCCTCGATGTCGGTGACCAGCTGACCGACCGGCCGCGTGTGCTCGTGGAAGGCGTCGGTGTGGAAGATCGGACCGATCCCGTTCAGGGCGTTCCAGAAGTACCCGGCTTGCCCCGGCACCGCCGCGTAGTAGGCCCAGTCCACGCCGATCTGCGACAGCTGCTGGGGGACCGTGGGGAAGTCGAAGCAGGAGTCGTGCTTCGTCAGGTTCCCCTTGTCGTCCTTGACGAACACGAAGACGTCGTTGCCGACGGCGTCGCACCCCCAGCTCTTGAACTTCTTCCCCTCGACGACCGTGGTCTCGATGTTCTCGGGGTTGTCGATGGCCCCCCCGGACTGCCCGGCGACGAAGAAGAAGTGGTTCGGGTACGACGGCCCGCCGACCGAGGCGAAGAAGTTGTCGCACAGCACGTAGTCGCGTGCCCACGAGTAGTAGTTGCGAACCTGGTCCGGGTCGTACTGCGAGTACGCGTACACCGGTCCGTAGATGCCGCCGTCGAACGCGTCCAGCTTCCCACCGTTCAGGCAGTTCAGGTGGGCCGCCCGGTCGTGCGGGAGGTCGCCGGGGAGCCACTCGGGGCAGCGGATCAGCGGCACCTCCTTCCCCTCCTTCAGCCCCACGGTGACCCCGTTCGCGCCCGGATACTTCCCGAAGACGTTGTCGAAGCTCCGGTTCTCCATCATCAGATAGATGACACGCTTGATCGGCCACTGCGTGTCGATGGCCGGTGTGGTGTCGGTGACCTTGGGGATGACCCCGCCGCCGGTGCAGGAGAACAGCGTCGCCCCGGCAACGGTCATGGCCGAGCGTGTGAGGAAGTCCCGGCGCGACAGCCGCTCGTGGGGCGCGCGTTGGAACCGGGATCCCCCACGCGGCTCCGCAGGCGGAGAGTCATGAGGGGGTGGCATCGGTGCCCGAGGCTATCAAGGAACATGCGGGACGGTATCCTCCGGTGACCCCACGATGGAGCTCCAGTGACGACGCGCAGGTCCCGCCTCGCTGTGCTCACCATTGCGGGCGTCGTGCTGGCCGCGTGCGGCAGGTCCGGCGACGCCGCGGGCTCGGCTTCGCCCACCGCTCCTCCGCCGTTGTCACCAACCGTCGTCGGGCCGACCACCTCGCCGGTCTCGCCGCCGCCGACGCCCGCCTCGCCCCCGCCGACGGACGGCCCCGCCGACGCGACCTGCGTCAACGGGTGGGCCACACCATCCCGAAACTCGCAGCCCTACCTCCAACCCCTCGGCATCATCCGGCGGACCACGGGGATCGAGGGGCCGCTCGTCGTGGTGGACATGCGCTTCTTCACCGGCCCGGAGTCTCCACCGTCGGAGCAGGGCTACATCGTGGAGGTGGAGCGGTGGTACGTGAAGCTGTATGCGAAGGACGACCCGGCGTTCCAGGGGCGGTTCCTGGTGGAGGCCCGCCGGTTCGGGCGAGGGGTCTCGGCCGTGGCGTCCTATGGCTCGCACGGTTGGCGCTCGCCGAATTGGATCGGGTTCCAGTGGGACAGCGCGGACGCGACGCCGAAGGCCTATCCGGGCCTTCCGGGGGCGTGGGAGGGCATCCCCTACGACTTCGTGAAGGGGGGCGGCGGCCTGACGATTCCGGGATTGCCCGGGGACGTGGCCGGTTGCCTGAACGGCACCTAGGCACGCTCGCCATCCCCGGCCCCCGTTCGGCAGTTGGGTTCGGGCTCTCAAGGTCCCCGGCCCGGGTCCCGATGGCTGCATGAGCGGCCCTGCCGCTGTGACCACGCAGCTGCGAGCAGGACGAGGGATGGATCAGACCGACGCAAACGAGAAGTGGGCCACGCCGAGCGGTCCCCCGGAGATCGCCGCGGCACCCCGCGTCCGGTTCACCCCTCCGCCGCCTGCCTGGGAGCCCGCCTACGCTCCTCTCGGCACGCGGGCCAAGGCCCTGGTCATCGACCTGCTGCTCGCGTTGGCGGTCGTGGTGCCTCTCGCCGTGCTCTCCGACGGCATCAGCTCCTCGAACGGGCTCCTCCGGATCAAGCTCAGCGCCCCGCCACTCCTCCTCGCGACGGTCCTGTGGATGGCGTACATGACGCTGATGGAGGGCAAGTACGGGGCGTCGCTCGGCAAGCGGGTCACCGGGCTACTCGTGGTGACCGAGGACGGATTGCCCATCGACCTCGAGGCTGCGCTCATCCGGAATGTCCTCAGGTTCCTCGACGCCGTCCCCTACGTGGTCCCCTACCTGTTGGGAGTCATCGTCGCCAACCGGTCGCCGTTGAAGCAGCGATTCGGCGACCGCGTGGCGGAGACCATCGTGGTCTCTCACGTAGCGGCCGAGCAGCCGGAGGGCCCGGCGCCGTATGAACGGCCCGTTCCCTAGGCGGCGGCTCAGGCGGCTTCAGGCGCAGGTCACGGAGCCCCGGACGATCAACGTGGCACGGCGGTTGGCGGTGTCGCGGTAGCCGACCGCCCACACCGTTCCGTCGGGCGCCGCGGCCGCCGACGTCAAGGCATCGGAGCCGGGAACGCCCGGTCCCTTCACGATGGCCCACCCGGTGCCGTCGAACCGCTGGACCAGGGCCCGGGTCGCTCCGTTCGTCGCGGTCGGTCTGGATCCCACGGCCCATGCCTCGTCGGCCGAGACCGCGGCGATCCCCTGGAGGGTCCCCTGGCGTCGGGCGCCCCCGGCATCGGTCCAGACCGTCCCGTTCCATCGCAGGATCGAGGACCCGACGGCCCACGCGCCGCCGCCGGGCGCCGGTGCCACGGCCACGATTGGGCCGCGCCCCGGAACGGGGATCTGGCGCCACCGCTTGCCGGTGAACCGGAGCGCGAGCGGCCGATCCCCCTGCGCTCCGATGGCCCAGGCGTCATCAGGGGAGACGGCCGTGACGGCCCGAAGGACGCTCGGCCCCGGGAGGGCCGGCAGGGTCTCGGTGGTCCAGTCCTTCCCCTCCCACCGCAGGATGAGCGCTTGCTCTGTGCCCAGCTCTGCGCTTCCCGACGCGCCCACGGCCCATGCCGTCCTGCCGGCTGCCGCCACCCCGTACAGGGCGGCGCCGCCGGTGATGGCGGGAGCGGGGGACAGGTTCCACCCGATCCCGTCCCACCGCTCGATTAACGGGAGGTCCTCGACGCCGTTCGATGCCCGTCCCACGGCCCAGACGTCCTGGGGCCCCGCCGCGGTCACCGCGTTCAGCACGTTCACGGTGCCGGCGTTCGGCGTTGCGGTCACCACCCACAGCTGGCCGTCCCACCGCTCGACGAGGGTGGACGTGGGCGCCTCGGGGGGGCCGAACCCACCGACCGCCCACATCTGCCCGTCGGGTGCGGCTGCCACGGCCAGGAGCTGGTTGCCCTGGTCATCCGGATCGATGCTCGGGAGCACGTCCCAGCTCGCCTCGCATGTCGGGGAGGGCGAGGCCGTCACCGACGGCGTGGCCTGGGGTGGGCTGGCCTCCGGGCGAACCGCCTCGAAGGCGAACAGCGTGGCCGCCGTGATCGCTGCCGCCACCACGCCGTTTCGGATGGCCCGCCGTTGGATGGGATCCACGCCGACAAGACGCTAACCCGGCCCGGCCCGGTTCGCCGCCAAGATTGGCGCACCGAATCGCCGCACAGTACCCTCCGGCCCGTCGTGAGGGCGCTCGAACGCGACGTCGTGGTGATCGGCGGGGGCCACAACGGGCTGGCGTGCGCGGCGTACCTGGCCCGGGCCGGCCTCGACGTGCTGGTGCTGGAGCGCAGAGACGTGGTGGGCGGCGCGGCCGTGACCGAGGAGCCCTGGCCGGGCTACCGGATTTCCAGCGCGAGCTACGTTGTGAGCCTGATGCCGCCCCGGATCGTCCAGGAGCTGCAGCTCGAGCGGCACGGCTACCAGGTCTCGATCATCTCCCCCGACTACTTCGTGCCGTTCCCCGACGGGACCTCGCTCACGCTGTGGGGCGACGTGGCCCGTGACGCCGAGAACATCGCGCGGTTCTCGAAGAAAGACGCCGACGCGTACGTGGAGTTCGACCGCTACTTCGACCGGGTGGCCGGGCTGTTGAAGGACCTGCTGTTCGTCGTGCCTCCGAACGTCCGCATGCGGGACGTGGCGCGGTGGGTGCGGACGGCCGGGAGGATCCGAAGCTGGACGGGCCGGGACGTGCACGAGATGGTCCGGCTGTTCACGATGAGCGCGGCCGACTTCCTCGACGAGTGGTTCGAGGACGAGCGGGTGAAGGGCGCCCTGGCCACCCAGGCCGTGATCGGAGCCTGGTGCGGCCCCATGTCCCCCGGCTCCGCGTACGTGCTGATGCACCACTGGATCGGCGAGGTGGCGGGGCATGCAAGCGCCTGGGGTTGGGTCCGGGGCGGCATGGGCGGCGTCTCGGAGGCCATCGCCCGCGCGGCCGAGTCGGCCGGGGCGGAGATCCGCACGAACGCCGAGGTGCGGCGGGTGGCCATCGACGGAAGCGGCCGTTCGGTGGGGGTGGAGCTCTCGGACGGCTCGCTCGTTCGGTCCAGGCGCGTCGTATCGAACGCGCACCCCATCGCCACGTACCTGGATCTCGTGGGGGAGGACCGCCTGCCCGACGACGTGGTTCGCGACATCAAGCGCTACCGAACTCGGAGTGGCTCGGTGAAGGTGAACGTCGGGTTGTCGGAGCTCCCCTCGTTCCCGGCCTGGGACCAGGGCGGAGAGCTCCACCGGGGCCTGTCCGCCGTCTCGCCGTCCATCGAGTACCTCGAGCGGGCTTGGGACGACGCGAAGTACGGACGCCCGAGCAAACATCCGTACGTGGAGGTCGTGTTCCCCACTGCCCACGAGCAGGGCCTGGCTCCGCAGGCCAAGCACGTGATGCTTGCATTCTGCCAGTACGGGCCGTACGAGCTCCGAGAGGGCACGTGGGACGACGAACGCGAGCGGTTCGGGAAGCGCGTGATCGAGACCGTGGCCCAGTTCGCGCCGAACCTCGCGGACTCGGTCGAGCACATGGAGGTCCTGGCCCCGCCCGACATCGAGGCTCGGTTCGGGCTGATCGGAGGCAACATCATGCAGGGCGAGCTCTCACCCGACCAGATGTTCTCGTTCCGGCCCATCCCGTTCTACGGCGACTATCACACGCCGGTGCCCGGACTGTATCTGTGCGGAGGGGGGACCCATCCCGGTGGTGGCGTGATGGCCGTGCCGGGGCGAAACGCGGCCACGGTGGTGCTCCGCGATCACAAGCGGGGGACCATCGTGGACCGCCTCACGATCCGGGGCCGCTAGATGCTCGGGGAGCTGGCGGGATCGGTGCGCGACGGTCGCGTGTCGGCGAAGGAGCTCGTCGGGCTGGCCTACGAGCGGATCGAGCGGCTGAACGGTGATCTGAACGCGGTGATCGCGCTCTGCCCGGAGGAGGAGGCCATCGCCGAGGCCGAGAGGCGGCAGGCATCGGCGTCGGAGTCAGACGGACCGCTCCCGCTCCTCGGACTTCCCCTGCTGGTGAAGGACAACACCCACGTGGCCGGGATGCCAACCGTGAACGGCTCGCGCCTGCTCCGGGACGTCGTGCCCGCGGAGCGGGACGCCCGGGTGGTCGAGCGCCTCCGCGCCGCGGGCGCGATCGTCGTGGGAAAGACGAACGTCCCTGAGTTCTCGTTCTCCGGGTTCACCGACAACTCGGTCTTCGGCCCAACGGGGAATCCGTGGGGACTCGAGTGGTCGCCCGGCGGCTCGAGCGGAGGCTCCGGCGCCGCGCTGGCCGCGGGCATCGTGCCGCTGGCCACCGCCACCGACGGCGGCGGCTCGGTGCGCATCCCCGCGGCCTTCTGCGGATTGGCCGGGCTGAAGCCCACGAACGGGCTGGTGGGTCGGCGCCCCATCCACTCGTGGATGGACCTGTCGGGTGATTGCCCCCTCGGGCACGGCATTGCCGATGTGCGACTCCTCTTCGACATCATGCTAGGGCCGGAGCCCGGCGACTTCGGCGCGGTACCGTCGTGGGAGCCGCTCTCGGGTCATGCGTCGAGAGTCATCGCGGCGCCCCGGACGTTCGACTGGGGACCGTTGCCGTCTGCCGTCGAGGGGCGGTACCGCGAGGCGCTCGAGCGCATCGAGCGCGATCTCGAGCTGCCGGTCGAGGAGATCGACGCCGCATCGATCTTCACCTTCGGCGGTGACCCCGGCGAGGACTGGTTCGTGCTCGTCGCCGTGGAGGAGCTGCAGCTCATCGGTCGCGAACGCGTCGAGGCCAACCTCGATGTGCTCTCGCCGCCGTTCCGGTCCACGATGGAGTACGCCCTCGGTGTCACCCTCGAGCGGTACGTCGAAGCCCGCCGCAACCGGTTCGAGTACGCGAGGGCGATGGACGAGCTCCTCGGCCAGGACGCGCTGTTCGTGTGCCCCACGCTCTGCCAGGAGGGCTGGCTGGCCGACGGGACGCTGCCCGGGACCGAGGGTCCGGCGAGAAGCGACGGGTACAACACCGGCGAGGCGAACCTCAGCGGGCACCCCGCGCTCTCGGTGCCGGCGGGCGTGTCACCGAACGGGATCCCGTTCGGGTTGCAGGCGACCGGCCCGAGGTTCCGCGACGACCTCGTGCTGACGTTCGGCGAGGCATGGGAGGCCTCCAACCCCTGGCCGCTTGCCGCGCCCGGCTACGACCCGTTCGAGGTCCCCGCCTAGGGGCCCAGGTTGTAGCCGAGGCGGCGGGGAAGGCGAGCCAGGAGATCGACGAGCCGGTTCGGCCGCCGGTACTCGTCCTCGGCATCGTCCTTTCGCATGATGGCTTGGGTGACGAGGAGCGCGCCCGGCGAGCGGAGCGGCTCCCGGGGGAACGGCTTGGGCTCGGCACCGACGATCGGCAGTCGGGTGACCTCGTCATCGGCCCCCAGAGCCAGCCCCGACAGGATGCGCCCGGCCAGGTGGCAGGGACCCACCCCGCCTCCCGTGAACCCCAGCGCGTAATGGACGTTCCCCGTCGACAACGTGCCGAGGAAGGGGAGGTGCAGTCCCGTGACGTCGATGGGGCCTCCCCACGCGCACTCGACCGGCACGTCGCGGAAGCTCGGGAACCACCGGTGAAGCTCGCGGACCAGCCGGATGGCTGCGGCTTCGTCGAAGTCCATCCGCGGGCCGAGTCCGGTGCCGAGGCCCGTGCGCGCGCCGGCCCCGCCGAACACGATTCGGCCGTCGGGGGTGGTCCGCAGGTAATGCAGGGTGGAGCGATAGTCGTAGACACCCTCGCCGCCCGTCCACCCGATCTCCTGGAGCCTTTCCGGGGCCGGGGCGGTGAGGACGATCGAGCTGGCCCTGGGGAGGATGGCCCGGCGGAACCGCCGGAGCGCTGCCGCGTACGCCCCCAGGCCGAGGACGGCGCTCCCCGCCCGTACCAGGCCGCGCGGCGTCTCCGCCTCGGCGGGCGAGCTAGCCCGGAACCGCAGGACCGCCGTTCCCTCGAAGATCCGGACGCCTCGCTCCAGGACGACCCGGCGGAGGCCGCGGGCCAGGCGAGCCGGCTGGACGTGCGCGGCGCCGGGCATGAACACGCCACCCCGGGCCACCGGCGACCGGAAGCGCTCGGCCACCTCGTCGTGCGAGAGCTCCACGTATTCCTGGTCGGCACCGAGCTTCTGCGCCGTCTCGGCGTTCTCCCGCCACGCGCCGTCCTGGGCCGGTGACGTCGAGATGCCGAGGTCGCCCGCCCGCGAGTACCAGGCATCGACCCGGTGGGCGACGCACCACTCGCCGATCTCGCCGATCGAGCGGTCCGCCGCGCGACAGATCGCCAGCGCCGCCTCGTCCCCGTAGAGGTCGGCGAGCGTCGGCAGCTCGTCCCAGAATCCGTTCACGAACCCGCCGTTCCGCCCGCTCGGCCCGCCGCCGGAGATGTCCTGCTCTAGCAGGACGACGTCGATCCCCGGCTCCCGCTCCTTCAGGAAGAACGCCGTCCACAGGCCTGTGTAGCCGCCGCCCAGGACGACCACGTCGGCGGCCGTGTCCGTCGAGAGCGGCGGACACGGCTCGCCGGGATCGAGGCGCAGAGCCTCTTCCATCCACCAGCTACGGACCGCCCGGCGCGGCACGCCCGGCGTCAATGCGGTCCCAGGTTGTAGCCGAGTCGCCGCGGGATCCGGGCCACGAAGTCGACCAGCGGGTTCGGGCGCCGCCCGTCGTCCTCGGCGTCGTCCTTTCGACGAATGGCTTCGTTCACGACGAACATCCCGGGCGACAGGATCGGCTCCGGGGGGAAGCGCAGCGGCTCGTGCGTCACCAGCGCGAGACGGGAGAAACCGTCCTCGGCGTGCATGGCCAGGCTGGCCAGGATCTGGCCGCCCAGGTGACACGGGGCGACGCCGTTCCCGGTGAACCCCAGCCCGTGATGGACGTTGCCCGAACCGGAACTCCCGAAGAACGGAAAGGAAGTCCCGGCCACGTCGATGGGTCCGCCCCACCCCGCCGCGAGCGGCACGTCGCGGAAGCTCGGGAACATCCGGCTCAGGTCGGCCCCGGCCTTTCGCAGGAACCGCTCGTCGTAGGTGAACCGCGGCCCGATCCTCCTGGCGAAGCCGGGCTGCATCCCCGCGCAGCCGAACGCGATCCGCCCGTCGGGCGTCGTCCGCACGTAGTGGAGCGACGGGCGGAGGTCCCGCACGGCCTCGCCATCGGTCCAGTTGATCTCCTCCAGACGCTCCGTCGCCGGCTCGGTGAGCACGATGTAGCTCCCTCGCACGGCCAGGTTGCGACGGAACCGCTTCCAGTGGATGCCCCACGACCCCACGCCGATCACGGCCTCAGCCGCGCGGACCGAGCCGCCCGGGGTCTCTGCCACCGCCGGCGGCCCGGGGGCGAACCGACGGACCGGGGTCCCCTCGAAGATCCGCACGCCCCGCTCCAGCAGCACCCGACGCAGCCCCCGGACCAAACGTGCCGGCTGCACTGTCGCGGCATCGGGATGGAAGACGCCACCGAGCAGGACCGGCGAGTCGACGCGCTTTCGGACCTCGTCGGCGGAGAGCTCGACGAACTCGTCCTCCGCGCCGAGGCGCCGCGCTTCCTCGAGCTCCCGGTCCCACGAGCCTTCCTGGAACGGGTTGGACGCTGTGGCCAGCTCGCCGGCGTAGGTGAACCAGGCGTCGACGTCGTGGCGCTGGCAGAACCGGCCGATCTCGGCCACGCTCCGGGATGCCGCGAGGCACAGCTCGAGGGCGTCACCGTCGCCGAACCGCCGGGCCAGCTCGCCGATCGAGCTCCAGAACCCGTTCACGAAGCCGCCGTTCCGACCGCTCGGTCCGCCACCGCAGATGTCCTGCTCCACCAGCACGACCTCGATGCCCGGGTCGCGCTCCTTCAGGAAGTACGCGGTCCACAGGCCCGTGTAGCCGCCACCCAGGATGACGACGTCGGCGGCCGTGTCCGCCGCGAGCGGCCGACACGGCTCCCCCGGATCCTGGGCGAGCGCCTCGTCCATCCACCATCCGCGTGTCGTTCGCGGCGGCGGCTCGATCG
>Ga0209887_1000138_pt1 | contig 20825 bp, 13 predicted proteins | sample GWRWN1_30_40_FD_187230 | JGI IMG/M metagenome (GOLD analysis project Ga0209887, IMG submission 187230) | Riverbed sediment microbial communities from areas with no vegetation in Columbia River, Washington, USA - GW-RW N1_30_40 (SPAdes)... | ecosystem: Environmental > Aquatic > Freshwater > River...
ATGGACCAAGGAGTTCGGGACCCTCCGCTACGACCTGGCCCTGGGGCTGGCTCAGGCAGCCGATCGGGTGTTCGTCGTTGGGTCAACCAACCTGGCCCTCCCTCGCCAGGACTTCCGAGCTCGGACCGACGCCTTCGTGCGGGCCTACGGCTCGAAAGGCCGCGAGCTGTGGACCGACGAGTTCGGCACGTCCGGGATCGACCAGGCGTTCGCCGTCGCGGCGACCGAGAGCACCATCTTCGTCGCCGGCTCAACCGATCGGGCTCTCCACGGACAGAGGCATCGGGCCGGCGTCGACGCGTTCGTCCGAGCCTACGGCCTTCGGGGCAACGTCCTGTGGACCCGCGAGTTCGGCTCGACCGGAGACGACCGGGCCCTCGCGGTTGCCGTGAACGGCGGAGGTGTCTACGTCGCCGGCACCACCGACGGCAGGCTCGGCCTTACCCGTCGGGGAGGCGTGGATGGATTCGTTCGGAAGTACAGCCACGCGGGCACCGAGCTGTGGACGAGACAAGTGGGGACCGCGCTCACCGACAACGTCAGCGGCGTCGCCGTGGACTTCCTTGGCGTGTACGTCGCCGGATCGACCGATGGCGAGGTCGAGTCCGCGAGCGCCGGAGGTTTCGACGGGTTCGTTCAGGCGTACCGGCCGAACGGGTCCGAGTGGTGGGTGTCGGAGTTCGGTACAACCGGCACAGACGGGATCGGGGCCATTGCCGCTGGGCGGTCGGCGATCTATGTGGGAGGGTCAACGGACGCGACGTTCCCCGAGCAGGTGGCGCAGGGGGGGATCGACGGGTTCGTCCGGCGGCTCGACCACCACGGCAACGAGGTGTGGACGCGGCAGTTCGGCTCGTCGGTGACCGACGACGTCAATGGCGTGGACGTTACGGCCGGCGGGATCTTCGTCGTCGGCTCCACCGACGGGGCGATCCCCGACCAGACTCCGCTCGGCGAGACCGACGCGTTCCTGGTGAAGTACAACCCGCGTGGCGCGCAGCTATGGACGACCCAGTTTGGGACCAACGACTTCGACGCCGGTTCGGCGCTCACCGTGAACGCGGAGGCCGCGTACGTGGCCGGAGAGACCCACGGGGCGTTCGAGGGATCTGTCAACAGGGGTGACCGCGACGCGTTCGTGACCAAGATCGGCTTCGCCTGACCGACGCCGTTCCCGGCACGGCGATGCTCCCGACTACGCCGCCTTCACCTTGCCGATCCACACGGCCCCTTGGTCGTCCAACGCCCTGGTCTCGGACCCGACGGCAATGAGCTTCTGCCCCAGCACGACGAGGCCGTTGATCCGCTGCCGCCCCTGGCCCCCCAGGGGTGAGGACGCGACGGGACCCTGTCTGGTCCAGCTCGTGCCGTCCGAGGAGAGCCAGATGGCGCCGTTGGAGTCGCCGGCGGCAGTCACGGAGTAGCCGGCAGCGACGATCGCCTTGCCAAAGACGCACAGCGAGGACATCCGCTGCGCTCCCCGTCCCCCGAAGGTGGCCTCCACGTGAGGGACCCGGTTCCAGGTCTGGCCGTCCGTCGAGGTCCACACCGCCGCATCGAGATCGCCTCCTGCATCGTCGGTTCCCACCGCCACCAGACCCGGCCCGGCGGGCAGGACCGCATTGATCTGCTGGTTTCCAGGACCGCGGATCGAGTCCTGGTCGACCCTGGACCACCCGCCACCCGACTCCACCCAGATGGCTGCGTCGCGATCGCCCGCGTCCGTAGTCAGGAAGCCGACCGCGAACACCTCGGCTCCCAGGGCCGCAGCGTCGAACATCTCCTCGTGGCCGGGGCCACCGAAGGAGGGAGTGGTGAGGCTGGTCCAGTCCGTCCCGTTGCCCGACTTCCACACCCTCGCGTCGATGCTCTCAGTGGTCACCACGTGTCCCACGGCCACGAGACCTTCGGGCGCTCGCACAACACGGTGCATCAATTGGTTGCCGAGATCGTGTAATCCGCTCGTCGGGGAGTCGACCCGCTGCCACGTCGAGCCCTCATCCAAGGAGGTCCACGCGGCGGCGTCGGCGTCTCCCCCGGTGACCTCCGCCCCGACCGCAACGACCAGACCATCAAGCACGGCGACGCCATCCATCCGCTCCTCGCCGCTGTTCACGAAGGCATCGCCTCGGACTCGCTCCCAGCGGGTCGCGTTCGACGAGGTCCACGCGGCCGCGTCATCGGTTCCACCCGACTCGTCGTGACCAACGGCCACGAGCGTTCCATCCACCTTGGTCGCCGTCGAGAGCGCTTGGTTCAGGGGGCCGCCCAGGACGTTGCGGACGTCCGGGACGGGGATCCACGAAAGCTTCGGGGGTGCAACCGGTGCTGACGAGGACCCCTGCCGGTCAGTCGGCCCCCCGCCCTTAGGAGGGGGGCGGATCGACGGCAGCAGCAGGGCCGCCACCGTCAGCACGACTGCGCCGGCCACGACGGCACCCGAGACGACGACGACGCGTCGTCGGCGGGCGTGTCTTACGCGCGATCGCACGCCCGGTCGTGCCCCGTCAGGAGCGTGGGCGGACGGTGGCGCCGAAGGGACAGCGCCGATCGCGTGACCGGCCGCGACCGCGAGCTCGTGGCAGGTCGCGAAGCGATCGTCCCTGGACTTCGCCATCGCGCGCGCGACCACCTGGCCCATCTTTGCCAGCGCGGGCGCGAGTTCGCTCACGGACGGTGGCGCATCCTCCAGGTGCGCGTAGATCGTCCCCACCTCGGTGGCACGCGGGAACGGCACGCCGCCAGTCAGGCACCGGAACAGTACGCACCCGAGCGAATAGACGTCGGCCCGGCCGTCCACGTCCTCGCCCCGGATCTGCTCTGGAGCCACGTAGTCCACGGTGCCGACGAATTGGCCAGTCCGGGTGAGCCCCGCCCCCGAGTGGAGGCGTTTCGTCACCCCGAAGTCCGAGAGGTACACCCTGTCCCCAGGTGTCCTCCCCTCCGAGGAGAGCAGGATATTCGCCGGCTTCACGTCGCGGTGAACCAGGCCCTGGGCGTGGGCGGCGTCGAGGGCGGCCGCGCACTGAGAGACGATGGACACGGCCCTGGGAGGCTCCAGCTTGGTCACTCCACGGAGCAGCCGCTCCAGATCGGTCCCTTCCACATACCGCATGGACAGGTACAGGATCCCGTCCGCTTCTCCGGCGTCGTAGACGGTGACGACGTTCGGATGATCGAGGCCCGCGGCGATCCGGGACTCCCTGATGAACCGCTCCCGGAAGGCCTCGTCCTCGCCCATGTCGGCGTCCAGCACTTTCAGTGCCACTCTCCGGCCGAGCCGAAGGTGCTCGGCCAGGTACACCACGGCCATACCACCGCGGCCGATGACCGCCAAGATCCGGTGCCCGGCAAGCTCGGTTCCGACCCGGGGATCGGCTCGCATGGAGCGGTTGTAACACCCCACGTTACCCTCGCGATAGGGCTGCTCCACAACGCGAGGATCAAGAGTCGAGCTTGATTCAGTTACAGCGCGCGGGCCGGATGCTCGCGTCGGAGTAGTCGGGTTGGCCGGCAGCCGAGACCCACATCCATCCATAGGACGACCGGCCGAGGGTGATCTTCAGGACCCCGAACGCCGAATCCTGTGCCGCGACGAGGTTCCCGGGCGAGGTACCCGGCTGGAGCGAGTACTTGAACGAGCCACCCGTCCCGACGACGAACTGTCGGATGCCTCGATCGTGATCGGCGGTCTGGTCCGGGTCCTGGGGCTTCCACCGCTGGTAGTTGTGCGAGTGGCCGTTCAGGACCACGTCGGCATGGGAATCATAGAGGAGGTCCCAGAGCGGCCTCACCGCTGGAGTCGCCCCGCTCCCGGTCGAGAACGAAAAGAGGGGGTGATGCCAGTAGGCCAGGGTGCACGGGTACTCCTTGTTCGGATGCGTCGCCAGGTCGTGTTTCAGCCACCGATACATCTGATTGCCCGCGCTCGGCTCCGCCCCCCTCGGCGCGGGCCCGCACCCTCCCGGTCCGACGCAGAGCTGCGAATTGAGCGCGACGAGATGCCAGCACGGGCGGCCGGGGCATGCCCCGAGATCGAAGCTGTAGTACCCCTGACCCTCCGGTCCCGCGACCGACTCTCCGAAGTACCGGAGATAGCCGTCGGGCGTCGCGGGCGGCGGAGCCGCATAGTCGTGGTTGCCGGGTACGGGCTTGGTGATCGACTTGGCCCGGCCCCACTCGGCGTCGTAATAGATCAGGTAGTCCTCGTAGTCGCCGTTGTCGTATTGGTTGTCCCCCAGAGCAAGGACGGCAGCCAGTTCGCCAGGGTGGATGAGGTCGGCGGTGTCGTCGTACTGGCATGCGTCGGGGTTCGCGTCCGAGAGCGGCGGGGCGGGACACGCGATCTCACCGGCCGCAGCGATCACGAACGGACCGGTTCGGCCGACCACCGGTACCTCGACTTGCGGGGTCGGCAACGCTCCCGGCTCGGATCCCCTCCACACCCGGGCCAGCACTCCTCCGACGAAGGCGATGGTGGATACGGCGAGGACAGCCGCAATCGCCGCGGTCCTCAGCCGAACCGGGTTCGAGGGACGTTCCTCGACGTCAGGGAGCTCCACCTCGACAGAGGCAGGCTCGGCGGGGGGCTCCGCCGCCTCGGCCAACCCATCAGCGAGCGCCCCGCACGTCGGAAAGCGCTCGTCCGACGACTTGGCCAGGGCCCGCTCGATCACCCCATCGAACCCGGAAGGAAGGCCCTCTCTGTGCTCACTCGGCCGCGGCGCCGGATCGTTGAGATGCGCGTAGATCGTCGTGATCTCAGAGGTCCGGGGAAACGGGACCTCGCCGGTCAGGCACCGGTACAGCACGCAGCCGAGTGAATAGACGTCTGCTCGCCCGTCCACGTCTTCACCGCGGATCTGCTCCGGAGCGACGTAGTCCACCGTGCCCATCAGGGAACCCGTTCGGGTCAGCCGGGTGCTTGCGGCCAACTGTTTGCTGATCCCGAAATCGGAAAGGAATACCCGGTCGCGGCCATCCGACTGGGATTCGAGGAGGATGTCGGCCGGCTTCACGTCCCGGTGGACCAGCCCTTCGGCGTGAGCGGCGTCCAAGGCCGCCGCGCACGGGGAGACGATGGACACGGCTCGCGAAGGCTCCAGGCGGGTCTCCGCCCGAAGAAGCCGTTCGAGGTCTGTTCCCTCCACGTACCGCATGGATAGGTAGAGGACCCCGTCCGCCTCGCCGGCGTCATAGACGGTGACGATGTTTGGGTGGTCCAGGCCCGCGGCGATCCGGGACTCGCGGATGAACCGCTCTCGGAAAGGCTCGTCTTCGGCTACCTCGGGGTCGAGCACCTTCAGGGCCACCTTCCGGCCGAGCCGGAGGTGTTCGGCCAGGTACACCACGGCCATGCCGCCACGGCCGATCACCGAAAGGATCCGGTGGCCGGCAACCTCGGTGCCAACTCTGGGATCGATTCCCATGGCGCCGGTTGTAACACCCGAGCGATGGGGCCGGATAGGGGCGGGTTGACCGCGGGAAACCCTGGGACCAGCATGAGGCCGGTCCTCGATGGCTCCTGTCTCGTCCTCTGGCACTGACCGCGTCGTCGGGAGGGGGAACGAGCTCTCCCGGCTCGACGCCTTCATGGATGATGTCGCCAACGGCCCGGCCGTCCTCCTGCTCGAAGGCGAGTCCGGGATCGGGAAGACGACCTTATGGAAGCGCGGCGTGGCCACCGCGGTGGATAGGGGGTGGCGCGTCCTCTCCACTCGCCCCGCGGAGTCCGAAGCGAAGCTCTCGTACGCCGGCCTGGCCGACCTGCTCGAAGCATCGGCCGACGTGCTCCCAGCCCTCCCCGATCCGCAGCGGAACGCACTCGATGTCGCCCTGCTGAAGGCTGAGGCGAAGAACGGCCCGTCCGACGTTCGCGCAGTTTCCGCAGCTGTGCTAACGGCGCTCCGCGAGGGAGCAGCTGCGGGTCCCGTGCTCATCGCGCTCGACGATGTGCAGTGGCTCGATCCTTCGACCGCATCCACTTTGGGGTTCGCGGTCCGCCGGCTGGAGAACGAACCCGTCGGGCTCCTGCTCGCGAGGCGGGAAGCCGGAGCCGCCCTTCCATTCGGACTTTCTCGGGCGTATCCCGAAGAGCGGGTTGCCCGGGTCCGCCTGGAGCCGCTCTCCGTCGACGACCTAGGCGCGCTGTTGCACGCCCGACTCGGCACGAACCTCCCCCGCCCGACTCTCAAACGACTGCACGGGATGTCGCGCGGCAATCCGTTCTTCGCACTTGAGATCGCCCGAGCCGAGCTGCGAGGAGACCTACGTCCTACGGGGGCGGCGCTCCCCGTTCCTCAGACCCTGCGAGAAGACCTGCTCCGCGACCGGCTGCGAGCACACCCCGCGGTTCATCGCGAGATGTTGCTGTACGCATCTGCCTGTTCGCGGCCAACGGTCGGGCTGCTCCAGGCGGTGGCTGGGTCCTTGAATGTGATGGAGATGTTGACGAAGGCCGTGGACGCTGGTGTCGTGGAGACCGACGGAGACGACGTGAGATTCACGCATCCCTTGTACGGCTCGGCAATCTACGCCCAAGCTGCTCGCGAGCATCGGCACCGAGTCCATCGACGGCTCGCGGAAGTTGTCGAAGACCCGGAAGAACGTGCCCGGCACCTGGCGCTGGCAGCGGACGGGCCCAATGCGGAGGCGGCGGAAGCGCTCGAGGATGCAGCGCGCGCCGCCGCAGCGCGAGGGTCGCCCATCGCAGCCGCCGAGCTCTGCGAGATGGCCGAGCACCTCATCCCGTCGGAACGCGCGCCCGGCGTACGGCGGCTTCGCATGGCGGCCGCCGACTATTGGCTACTTGCCGGAGACCATCAACGGGCGTTGCAACTTATTGAGCCAGTCGCTCAGAACGCATCCCCAGGTCCGGAACGAGCTGAAGCCCTGCTGCACCTTGGCCGGATCCTCTTGTCCCTCGACGAAGAGCGCCGAGCCGCAGACGCTCTCGCGGAAGCCCTCCGCGAGGAGGCCGTTCCGACCGCGATCCAGGGCTCGATCCATATGTGGCGTTCTTACGCACTCAGGTGGGTGGGGAATCTGGAAGCCGCCGAGCGAGACGCCGAAGAGGCTCTTCGGCTCGCGGAGCTCCACGAGGATCCCAGGGCCACAACCGATGCCCTGATGGCCCTCGTGTCAGTCCGGACGGATCTAGGTCGCGATGTTCCTCAAGACCTGATGGATCGTGCACTACAGTTGGAGCCCTCGATCGAGTTTTTCTTCGTTTCTGACCGACCGAGCCTCCTTCTGGCTGGGCTATCGATCAATTCCGGCGAACTGGATGGAGCTCGAGACATCTTTGTCTCTCGCCTAGATGAGGCGAGCGTTCGAGGGGACGAGGATTCTGCATTCGCGATTCACACGCAGCTGGGGCTCGTAGAGCTTCTGGCGGGCAACTGGGAATTGTCGCGTGACCACTACGACAGGGGAATCTCACTCGCCCCCAAGCCTGTCACCTGGCTTGGAGCAAGAGCCTTAGTCGAGGCGTGCGTTGGAGAAGTCGCTTCCGCTAGAGCCGACGGTGAGCAAGCGTTGGAAGCCAGCCGCCAAGGCGGCTCCCTGCTCAGCGAACTCTGGGCCCTCTCCGCCCTCGGGTTCCTCGAGCTCTCCCTCGGGAACGCGTCAGGCGCTGGGGAGCTCCTAGCGCGCGCGTGGCAGATCCACCAGACGTACGGGTTCGGTGAACCCTCCATGTGGCCTTTTGTTGCCGACCACGTGGAGGCACTGATCGAGCTGGGGAAGCTTGATCAGGCGACTGAGGCCCTGGGCTGGCTCGAGGAGCGAGGCCAGGCCCTCGACAGGCCGTGGGCGCTCGCCGTCGCCGGCCGGTACCGCGGTCTCCTAGCGGCCGCCCATGGCGATTTCCAGGCGGCTTTCGTCTCCCTCGACCGGGCCCTGAAGGAGCACGAGCGCCTGCCGATGCCCTTCGAGCTCGGCCGGACGATGTTGGTACTGGGCACGATCCGGCGCCGGGCCAAGCAGAAGCGACCTGCTCGGGAGGCGCTCGAGGAGGCCTTGGCCATCTTCGAGCGACTGGGCGCGCCGCTGTGGGCCGCCAAGGCCAGAGCCGAGCTCGCTCGGATCGGCGGCCGACGAGCGGCGGCCGGTCAACTGACCGAGGCCGAGGCTCGCGTGGCCAAGCTCGCCGCAGCCGGAAGGACCAACCGCGAGATCGCCGACGCCCTGTTCATGGCCGTGCGGACCGTCGAGGGCCACCTCTCGCATGCGTACGCGAAGCTCGGCATCCGCTCACGCACGGAGCTTGCGCTCTACCTCGAGGTCATCGATCGGTCGATCCATTCCTAGGTAGTCGCGCGGCCAATCGTACGTAGTCGGTACGTCAACACGCGTGATCCCGCGGATTTCCCGCAACACCTCCGTCCCTAGCGTCGCCTCCAGGGCCCATCGAGGGCCACGAGAGGACGGAGGTGATCGACGTGAGGCTCATCCTGACCCCCACCACGATCCGGATGCTCGCTACGCGTCCGGATCGGCACGAGGGCGCGACCACTCGCGATCGGTTGGCCCGCAGGGGATCCGCGAGGCGTGCGCTGGTGATTGGAATGGTTCTCGCCGTCGTGATCGCCACCCTGGTGGCTGCGGCACCGACCGCGAAGCCGCAATCGGCGGGTGCGGCCGCAGCCGCGACCACGACGCAGCCGGACATCGTGCTGATCCTGACGGACGATCAGCGGTACGACACGTTGTGGGCCATGCCGATCGTCCAGTCCGAGCTCGTGGCCAAGGGCATCGAGTTCTCGAACGGGTACGTGTCGAACCCGCTGTGCTGTCCCAGCCGCACGACGATCCTGACGGGACGGTATTCGCACTCGACCCTCGTGTACACGAACAAGCCCGGCCAGCCGTACGGAGGCTTCCCGGCCTTCCACGATCGCTGGACGATCGCCACCGCGCTTCATGAGGCCGGATACCGCACGGCCCTGTTCGGCAAGTACCTGAACGGCTATCACACGTCGTACGTGCCACCGGGCTGGGATCGCTGGTTCGCGACCTGGGACCAGGGAGGGTTCTACGGGTACTCCGCGAACTCCGACGGGGCCCTGAGCACGTTCGGGTCGAACCCCGCCGACTACGGGACCGACGTGCTGGCCCAGCGGGCGACCGGTTTCATCCGGAGCACCGATTCCGGCCGTCCGCTGTTCCTGTACTTCGCGCCTCATGCACCACACGAGCCGGCCACACCGGCACCCGAGGACGAGGCGAAGTTCTCCAACCTCGAGCCCTGGAGGCCGACCAGCTACGACGAGGCCGACGTGTCCGACAAGCCCGAGTACATCCAGGCCGAGGAGCCCCTCGGCGGAGCGATGGCGGCAAAGATCGACCAGTTCCGACTGGACCAGTATCGGTCGCTGCTGGCGGTGGACCGAGCCGTCTCGGACATCATCGACGTGCTCGCCGACACCGGCCGGTTGACGAACACGATGCTCGTCTTCATGTCCGACAACGGGATGCTCTGGGGCGAACACCGTTGGAACAAGAAGGTCGTTCCCTACGAGGAGAGCGTTCGCGTCCCCTTCGTCGTGCGTGCAGACTCCCTCCTCGCGGCGCCCCGCCGCGATGGGCACCTCGTGCTGAACGTCGACCTGGCCCCAACCTTCGCCCAGCTGGCCGGGATCGCGGCTTCCAGCATGGAGGGTCGGAGCCTGCTGCCGTTGATCGGTTCGCCCACCGCATCCTGGAGATCCGACTTCTTGATCGAGCACCTAAAGATGGATCCCGGAGGCGTGCCGACCTACTGCGGCGTGCACTCGAGCCAGTACGTGTACGTCGATTACACGACGGGCGAGGAGGAGCTGTACGACCTGGTCCGCGATCCCAACCAGCTGACGAACCGGGCGAACGACTCCGCGTACCGCGACGAGCGCCGCGCACTGCGCGACCGCCTCGTGCAGCTGTGCCACCCACGTCCACCGGGCTTCTCGTTCAGCTTCCGGTGAGATGAGGGACGCGACCTCCGGTCCGCTTCGGGCCGGAGGTCGCGTATCCTCGATGGGTCCACGACCGGCGGAGCCCAGATGAAGAAGCTCGCGTTCGTGCTCGGGGTCCTCCTGCTCGGTTCATCGGCGTCGCCGGCGCCGGCCGAGCCGATCGGCGGAGTCGCCCCCTCCCGAGCGTCCGCCGCCACGTCCTACGTCATCGGGGCCGCGGGTGACATCGCGTGCCCGAGCGATCCCTACCCCGATACCAAGCCTGACAACTGCCAGTACGACGATACGGCCAACCTGCTCGCCGGGCTCCCGCTGGTGCTGGCCCTCGGAGACAATCAATACAACACCGGAAGCTATGCCGCATACACGACCTACTACGACGCCACGTGGGGCCAGTACCTGGCGAACACCAATCCCGTTCCCGGGAATCACGAGTACGCGCAGGACCCGAGCTCCACTCCGCGTGGCTACTTCCGCTACTTCGGCGACCGGGTGAAGGGACCCGACGGTTTCGGCTACTACAGCTTCGACGTGCCACAGGGGTGCACGCCCGGGCAGGAGATGTGCTGGCACTTCATCGCGCTCTCCTCCGAGCTGTGCTTCGCGAGCGGCGGCTGCGGCGCCCCATCCGATCCGACCAACCCTGGGCTCGGGAACAGGATGCACGAGTGGCTGAAGCAGGACCTCGCTGCCCATCCGGCCGCGGCCTACGCCTGCACCCTGGCGTACTGGCACCATCCGCTGTTCTCGTTCTCGAGCGGTAGCGGCGCGTCTCCGGCCACGAGGCAGCTCTGGCGCCTGCTGTACCGAGCCCATGCCGATGTCGTACTGAACGGCCACTCCCACAACTACCAGCGGTGGAAGCCGCAAGCGCCCGGAGGCAAGCTCGACATCCAGCATGGGATCCGCGAGTTCGTCGTGGGGACGGGCGGGGCCAGCAAGTACGCGCTGCTCACCGGACAGAGGCCGACGAACCTGGCGGTGGCCCACGATGACTCCTTCGGGATCCTCCGGATCACGCTGCGGCGGGCAGGCTACTCCTGGAAGTGGGCCACCGCCGCCGGTCAGCCGGGTGGCTTCACCGACGCCAGGACGACGACCGTCAATTGCCAATGAGTCGCGACCCTCATTGCCGCTCCCGGGCCGAGGCGTAGGCCATCTCCACCACCTGCATGACCGCGCGACCATCCTGTCCCGAAGGCCGCGGCTGCCGGCCTTCGGCGATGGCGTCGAGGAACTCCTTCATCTGCGCCGTGAACATGGGCTGCGTGACGTGCTCGTAGTCCTCGGACGGAGGCTCGGGCGGCCAGATCCGCGCATATCCCGTCGTGCCGTACACCTCCGTGTCGGACTCCAGGCCACCGAGGTGGGGCTGCCACCACCCCGACTCGACGATCGAATTCGTGCCGTTGGACCAGGAGATCAACAGGATGCCGTCGTCGTCCACATCGTAGGTCCCGTAGCGGGTTCCGAGGGTAGCGCAGACCCGCTCCGGGACGGGCTCGCCCAGCAGGAACCGGGCGGTGTCGATGGCGTGGACGCCCATGTCCACGAGCGCCCCGCCGCCCGCCAGATCCCGCTGGGTGAACCAGCCCGACGGTCCCCAGTTGGCGTGCACGCCGTACCCTCGAGTCTTCACCACCTCGCCGAGCTCTCCGGCCTCGATCCGGTCGCGCAGTGCGACGACCTCCTCCCGGAACCGCCAGCAGTGGGCCACCATCAGGGAGGCGTCGGACCGCTCCGAGGCCTCGACCATCGCGTCGCACTCCGCGACAGTGGTGGCCATGGGTTTCTCGACCATCACGTGCTTCCCGTTCCGAAGCAGCGCGATGGTCTGCGGAGCGTGAAGGGCATTCGGCGTGGCCACGATGGCGGCTTCCACCTCCGGGTCGGTCGCCAGGGCCTCCCAGTCGGTGGTGACCCGAGGGATGCCGTGGCGCTCGGCCAGCTTGCCGGCGGAGTCCGGACGCCAGTTGGCCACGGCGACGAGTTCCCCGGCCGGGTGCGCCAGCAAGGCTCGAGCATGGAAGTCCTGGATCCAGCCCGAGCCGAACAGGGCCACCTTGGTCACGTCGAACCCTCCACCGCGATGACGACTGGCACAGCTGAGATGCCGAACGCTAGCCCTTCACGCCAGTGAGCGTGACGCCTTCGACGAAGACCCGCTGGGCCAGGAAGAACAACACGATGACCGGGAGCATGAACAGGATTGCCGCCGCCATCGTGAGGTTCCACTCGGTGCCGTGTCGCTGTGTGAACTCCGAGAGCGCGATCGTGAGCGTCCACAGTTTCTGGTTGGTCCCGACGAAGAGCAGCGGTGCGAACAGGTCGTTCCAGTTGTAGAGGAAGTTGAACAGCGCCACCGCGGCGATCGCCGGCTTCGCGAGTGGCACGATGACCCGGGTCATGATCTGGAACTCGCTCGCGCCGTCCACCCGCGCCGCGTCGGAGAGCTCTTCCGGGATGGTCAGGAAGAACTGCCGTAGCAGGAAGATGGAGAATGCGTCGCCCAGGAAGCTGGGAAGGATGAGCGGGGTGAGGTGCCCGATCTGCCCCAGCCGCACCCAGATGATGTACAAGGGCACGATCGTCACCTGGAACGGCAGCATCAGCGTCGCAAGGATCAGGAGGAACGCGAGCTGCCGACCTCGCCACCGCATCCGTGAAAGGGCGTACGCGACCGGGATGCAGGAAACCAGGACGCCGATGGTGGACCCCACGGCGATCTGCGTCGTGTTCCACGCGTAGGCGAGCAGCGGGATCCGATCGAACACCTCGGTGAAGTTCGACCATCGGAACGGTCGCGGCCAAAACGAGGGCGTAACCGCCTGTGACTGGGTCATGAGCGCCGTCAGGACGACGAACACGAACGGCGCGAGGAACCCCACGGCCACCGCGATCAGCCCGGCGTGGCGGGCGACCGACATCAGGAAGCGGCGGCGGCGGATGTCCTCCGGCACGGGCCGATGAGGCAGATCGGCCGGACGGAGGATCGGCCGAGGCGGGGCAGCGATCGTGGCTATCGGAAGCCACCTCCCTGGTAGTGCACGAACCGGCGCGACCCCCTGATGATCGCCACGGTGCAGACCATCGTGATCGCGAACAGCACCCAGGCGAGCGCCGCCGCGTACCCCATCCGGAAACCTTGGAATCCCTGGTCGAACAGGAACACGGAGAAGAACAGCATGGACCCCTGGGGACTCCCCAAGTTCTGGGCGGCCTCCGTGATCGAGGTCCCCGACACCGCCAGGCTGGTCACGTAGGCCTGCGTGAACAGCTGGAACCCGTAGATCACTCCGATCACCAGGGAGAAGAAGATGACCGGCGAGATCATGGGGAGCGTGACGTGGCGAAACTTCTGCCAGCCAGTCGCTCCCTCGATGTCGGCCGCCTCGTACAGCTGGCGCGGCACGTCGAGGAGGCCCGCCAGAAAGATGATCATTGCGTCGCCGACCCCCCACAGGCCGAGGAGCACCAGCCCCCACTTCGACGACCCCGGGCCGTAGAACCACAGCGGCGGGTTGTGCCAGCCGAACCCGCGCAGGATCTGGTTGACCGGCCCGAACCCCGGGTTGAATACCACCACGAAGGCCAGAGCGGCGGCGGCCGGCGGCGCCATCGAAGGCAGGAAGTACAGCGTGCGGTACGCGCGGGAGCCCCGCTGGGGCAGGGTCAGCAGCCAGGCCGTGAAGATGCCGAACGCGATCCGCAGCGGCACTCCGACCGCGATGATCCACACCGTGTTTCGGATGGCCAGCCAAAACCGAGGGTCCCGGGTGAACAGCAGCCGATAGTTCTCGAGCCCGATCCAGGTCGGTGGCGACAGCAGCGTGTACTTGGTGAACGAGAAGTACAGGCTCGAGATCATCGGGTACACGATCAGGAGCAGGAACCCGACGATCCACGGAGACATGAACAGCAACACCGTGAGCGCCCGTTTCACGTTTCGGCGCCGGGGCCGGCGTCTGAGGACGCCGGCCCCGATGCCACCCCTCGGGACCTCCGCGCGCGTGGCCGTCGGCGTTCCTCCTCCGCTAGATGGCCGCCTGTGCCAATTGGTCGTCGATCTGCTGGGCCACCTTCCTCAACCCTCCCTCGAGGTCGGATTCCTTGCCTACCTGCCAGTTCGAAGCGAAGTCCTGCAGCAGGGTCTGGTCGGCAGACCCGATCGCCGAGCTCTCCTTATAGTGGGAGTTCGGGTCCTGGAAGATGTCGAGGAACGTCTGGAACTGGGGTGTGACGTCGAGGTCCGGAGACTCGAGCGCTTCGAGCGTGGTCGGCACGTTCCTCACGTTGTTGGCCATGTAGACCAACGTGTCGGTATCGGTGGCCATGTACTGCAGCAGCAGCCAGGCCTCCTCCGGGTGGGGCGACCCCTGCGGCATGCCGATGATCGTCCCTCCGATCTGTCCCATCCCATACTCGTCGGCCCGGTCATCGGGGACCGGGAAGGGCGCCGTCGCGTAGTTCAGCCCGGGCTTCTCATCGGCGATGAATGCCGTGCGCCACTCTCCGTCGTTCATCATCGCGATCCTGCCTCGGTACATGTCGTGTGCAGTCGAGAACTCGTCGCCCGCCCCGGCCACGAACCGCTGGAGGTTCGCCGCACCGTAGAAGTCGACGAACTCCTTCTGCCACCGGAACATCTCCTGCCAGGCGGGGTCATCGTCGACCGCCGACTGGCTCCCGTCCTCGCTGTACCAGCGCGCGTTGAACGTCGTTCCAAAGGTCACGACGGTGTCCCCTGAGTAGTACCCGAGCCACGGCACGAAGCCCGCGACCTTGATCGACCCATCGGGGTTGAACACCGTGAGCTTCTTGGCATCCGCGACCAACTCGGAGAGCGTCCTCGGCGGCTCGGTGATGCCGGCCTTCTTGAACATGTCGGTGTTGTAGTACAGCCCGTACGCGTCGGTCAGGAACGGAAGCGCGCACTGGCTGCCCGCGAAGCTCGTGTACGTCAGCGCAGCCGGTGGGAATTGTCCGAGGTCGAAGTCGTCCCGCTCCATGTACGGCGTGAGGTCCTGCCATGCCCCCGAAGCGCAAAACTGGCCCACATTGTCGAGCGTGAACGACAGCACGACATCAGGCGGCTCGCCCGCGTTGATGGCCGCGATCAGTTTCTGGTCACCCACGCCGCCAACGCTCTTCACGGTGATCCACGGATACTTCTCGGTGAAGCCGTCGAAGATCTGGTTGAACTGGCGCAGCTCTCGGCCGGTCCAAGCGCCCCAGAGCTCGATGGTCACCGGTTCGGGAGAGCCGGTGGGCGGCGCGCTTGCGGGTCCCTCATCCCCACCCCCCGCGGTGCACGCCGTGGCCAACAGCATGAAGCCGACAAGCAATCCTAGCAGGCGCTTCATGTCCCCCTCCTCGTCCGTCCGACGAACTCCGACACGCCTTCGGTCTTTCGATGGGTCAGTCCTGGCATGGTCACGTCGCGACCGCCCCTCGTCCCCGGCTGAACAACAGATCCTGCGCCGTTTGGAGCGCGAGTGCGACCGCACCGGTCAGTTCCGCGTCCTCCCCCAGCGCCGATACCTCGAGCCTCGGCTGGAAGGGCGAGATCGCGCGCAACTCCCGCTCGACCGGCTCGAGCAGCAGGTCGCCGTTTCGCCCGATGCCACCGCCCAGGATCACGAGCTCGGGATCGACCACCGGGACGACGGCCGCCACAGCGAGTGCGATGCGCTCCGCGACGTGCCCCACCACCTCCCGGGCCTTCTCGTCTCCGCGTCGGGCCGCGGCCAGGAGCTTCTTCGGCGTGAGCGGCGGTGGCATGCCGAGCTCCCGGGCCATCCGCACGATGCCCTTCGCCCCAAGGGAAGTCTCGAGCGCGCCCCGGCGACGATTGGCCGGATCATGAGGATCCGCGGCGGCGAGCGGCATGTAGCCCACCTCGCCGGCGGCGCCGGTCGCGCCCCGGTAGAGCTCTCCATTCAGGACGAGCCCCATCCCCACGCCTGTTCCCACGTGGAGGTAGACGAAGTTCGACACGTCCTTGCCCAGTCCTCGCCATTGCTCCCCCACGGTGGCCAGGTTCACGTCGTTCTCGAAGGCGATGTTGGTCCCGAGCTCACGCTGGACGGCCTCGACCAGCCCCTGCCGTCCCCACCCAGGGAGGTTGTGGGCCAGAGCCACCTGTCCCCGGCTGGGCTCGAAGACGCCGGGACTGCCCACGGTGGCGCACGTCACCTGTCCCCACTTGATCCCGGCCTCCTTGGCCAGGCCATGGGCGATCTCACCGATGTGCGAGATCAGCGTCCGCGCGCTCGCGGCTTGGGCCCGCTCGTCCCTGCGGGCCACGACGTCGCCGTTCAGGTCGGCGATGGCTGCGCGGAGGAGTGACGTGCCCACGTCGATACCCACGACCCAGCCCGCCCGAGGGTTCAGCTCGTACAGGATGGCGCTCGGCCCCTTGCCGCCCGAGGACCTTCCGGCCGGTCGCACCAACCGGGCCCGCTCCAGGGCCGCGAGGGAGTGGGACACGGTGGGTTTGGACAGCCCGCTGTCCCTGGAGATCTGAGCCCGGGACACCGGCCCGACCTGCCTGATGAACTCCAGGACGGCCCGCTCGTTGATCGCCTTCAGCAGGCTCGGCGTTCCCGCCGAGAAGGTCTGGTCCCCGCTCGTGCCATCCCCCTCAGTGCTAAGGAAACTTTCCTAACTATTCGGGCGCATGCTACGCTCGGGCCCCGACCCGAGTCAAGGCAGCATCGCGCCCCGGGTCGTCGTCCATCGAGGGAGGACGGTCACCATGGCCGAGCTGGCGATCATGGGCGGTGTGGCGGTCCGGCCGCAGGGATTCCCGCCGTGGCCGGTGTGGGACCAGCGTGATGTGGACGCCGTCGCTGAGGTCGTCCGAAGCGGGAACTGGGGTGGGTTCCCCGAGCCCGGGCCGAGCGCCTCCGAGTTCGAAGCCAGGTTCGCCGCGTATCAGGGAGCGAAGCACGGCGTGCTCATGGCCAACGGTACGGTCACGATGGAGGTAGCGCTGAAGGCCCTGGAGATCGGGTGGGGCGACGAGGTCATCGTCCCGGCACTCACGTTCGCCGCCACCGCCTACGCACCGATGGCCACGGGCGCGCTCCCGATCATCGTCGACGTGACCAACGAGACGTGGACGATCGACCCTCAGCATGTGGAGGCGGCCGTCACACCCAGAACGAAGGCCATCATGCCCGTCCACCTCGGTCATCAGATGGCCGATATGGACGCCGTCGCTCGCATCGCGGCGAAGCACGGCCTGGCGGTGGTGGAAGACTGCGCCCATGCCCCGGGCCAGCAGTGGCACGGCAAGGGTGCCGGGTGCATCGGGAACTTCGGGTCGTTCAGCCATCAGTCGTCGAAGATCCTGACGGCCGGCGAGGGCGGGACGCTGCTCACGAACGACGAACGCCTGGCCCGCCTGGCCCACTCGATCATCGACTGCGGACGGGCCAAGGACCCAGAGGAGAAGGAGTTCACGTTCGGCGCGAACTACCGGTTGGGGGAGTTCCAGGCCGCATTGCTCCTCACCCAGATGGACCGATTCGAGGAGCAACGGAAAGAGCGCGCGGCGGCGGGAGTCTATTTCGAGGAGCTGGCGCCGCAGGTCGAAGGGGTCCGCATCATGTCCCGCGATCCCCGGATCACCCGGTGGAGCTTCTACAACTACATCTTCGCCATCGATCCCGACTCCTTCGCCGGTGCGACGAACGGGTCGGTCGCCGCGGCACTCGAGGCCGAGGGGATCCCGGCCGAGGTTCAGTACCCGCCGATGAACCGGTACGACTTGTTCGATCCGTCGCGGTCCCGCCTCCCGGTGGCGGTCGAGTACGCCGCCCGGCTTGAGACGTCGACGATGAGCTTCCCCGTGGCCGAGGCGGCCGGCCTTCGCCAGTCGATCTACCTCATGGAGAACACGTTCCGGGCCGGGCAGGAAGGGATCGAAGACGTGGTCGAGGCCCTGGCGAAGGTGCAGAAGCATGCGCACGAGCTCTCGGGGCCGGCCGAGTAGCGCTCCGCGATCGGAAGGAGCCGCCATGGATGCATTCCCACGGTTCGACCTGACGGGACAGGTGGCGCTGGTGACCGGTGCGGCGCGGGGGCTGGGACGTGCCATCTCGCTCGCGCTGGCGGACGCCGGCGCCGACGTTGCGCTTGGCTTCCGTAACGTGAACGTCGGCGGCGACGTCGCTTCTCTGATCGAAGATATGGGCCGCCGCTCCCTCCCGCTCCAGATGGACGTGACACGGATGGACCAGGTGTTTCGAGCGGTCGATGACACGGTGGCGAGCCTTGGACGGCTCGACATCCTGGTGAATAACGCCGGACTCGGGCCCGAGAACCCGGCAGAGGACGTCCGCGAGGAGGACTTCGACCTGACTGTCGCGGTGAACGTGAAGGGGACGTTCTTCGCCAGCCAGGCCGCGGGGCGGGCCATGATCGCCCAGGGGAACGGGCGCATCATCAACCTGAGCTCGCAGGCCGGGTTCGTGGCCCTGCCCACCGAGTCCGTCTACTGCCTCACCAAGGCCGCCGTCGCCCACCTCACCAAGTGCCTGGCCGTCGAGTGGGGACGGCACGGCATCACGGTGAATGCCGTGGCTCCGACGTTCATCTCCACACCGGGGACCGAATCGGCCCTGGCCGACCCCGAATTCCGCGCCGACGTACTCGAGCGCATCGCCGGGCTGCACCGGGTCGGGGAGCCGATGGACGTCGCGGGCGCCGTGGTGTTCCTGGCCTCCCCCGCCGCCTCCCTCATCACCGGCGAGACCATACTGATCGACGGCGGCTGGACCGCCCGCTAGCGCTGGCCACCCCGAGAGTCAAGGCAACCGAAGCTCGCCGGGGAAGAACCGGGGCAGGTGCTGGCGGTTCGCCTCCAGCAAGGCGTGGAGGAGCGGCACCGCGGTTCGGTAATCGCGAACCAGGGGGTTCGTCATCAGGGCCTTCAGTGCGATGGTGCGGTCGCCCGTCGTGGCGGCCTGGACCGCCAGTCGCTCGTACGCCTTCACGTGCTCGATCAGCCCGAGCATCTCGGGCGCGAGGGGCGCGAGGGGGATCGGGTGCGCGCCGTCCCGGTCGATGCGCGCGAGGATCTCGACCACGGCGTCGTCGGGCAGGTCGGGCAGGGCCCCGTCGTTTCGGACGTTGACCACCTGAAGGTCGCCCGTCCCTTCATGGAGCGACGCGATCAGCTGCGCTGCGGCCTCACTGTAGAACGCGCCGCCCCGGCGCTCCAGGAGCTCGGGCTTCTCGGCGAGGTCGGCATCCCGGTACAGCTCGAGCAGGCCTGCCTCGATGTCCATGACCTCCTCGGCCCGGGTGCGCTCGGTCCGCTGCCGCTCGATCACCTCGTCGGTCAAGTAGTAGTAGTGCAGGTAGTAGGAGGGGATGGCGCCGAGAGCCCTGATCAGGTCGGCCGGCATGTCGGTCTCGTCGGCGACGAGCTCGATGCGCGTCGACAGGATCTCGGGCAACCGGTCGACCCCGTCCACCCGCACCGCGCGCTCCCACGACAGGTGGTTCAGGCCCACGTGTTCGAGCTCGACACGTTCGGGCTCCACGTCGAAGGCCTCCGCGAACCGCCGCTGGAATCCGATGGCCACGTTACACAGGCCGATGGCTCGGTGGCCCTCGTCGAGGAGCGCTTGCGTCACGAGCCCGGTGGGATTGGTGAAGTCGACGAACCACGCGCCGGGCGTGCCCCTTTTGGCCGTCTCCTCGGCCAGCTCCAGGACGACCGGCACGGTGCGAAGGGCCTTGGCGAACCCGCCCGGGCCGGTGGTCTCCTGGCCGATGCAGCCGAACTTCGGCGGGATCGTCTCGTCCAAGTATCGCGCGGCCTGTCCACCCACACGAAGCTGGACCACCACGAAGTCTGTGCCTTCAAGCGCCCGATCGCGATCCCCAGTGAGGGTGATGGTCCCGTCGTAGCCCGCCTTGGCCAGCATCCGTTCCGCCAGCCCGCCCACGACGTCCAGGCGTTCGGGATCGACGTCCAGGAGGACGAGATCGTCCAGGGGGAAGCGGTCCGCTCGAGTGACGAACCCCTCGACCAGCTCTGGCGTGTAGGTGCTCCCCCCACCGACCACGGCGACCTTCACACCCATCGCGCCGCATCGTACACTCCGTCACGTGAAATCGTTAGGAAACTTTCCTGACCCATTCTTGGGTGAGATCGCCCGCCAGCCCGAGGCCCTCCGTCGCGCCGCGACGGCCCTGCTGGAGCAGCGGTCGGCCCTCGAGGAGATCCGGGAGGCGGGCACCACGGCGCGCACGGTCGTGTTCACGGGGATGGGAAGCTCCTACGATGCCTGCTATCCGGCGGTGAACGACCTGGCCGGGCGAGGCGTTCCCTCGCTCCTGGTCGACACCGCAGAGCTCCTGCACTTCCGGCGGCCCATCCTGGGGCCCAAGACCCTCCTCATCATCTTGAGCCAATCCGGCGAGAGCGCCGAGATCGTCAAGCTGGTCGGAGAGCTGTCGAAGCAGCGAGCCCGGCCGACGGTCGTCTCGATCACGAATGGCCTGGACAACGACCTGGCCAAGCGGGCGGAGATCACGCTCGACACCCGGGTCGGAAAGGAAACCGGGCCGTCAACGATGACGTTCGCCGCGGCCATGGCCCAGCTCTCGGGCATCGCCCGGCTAGTGGCCGGCGATGGCGTGGACACCGCCATCGACCGCACCCAGACCGCGGCCGAGGGCGCGGCCCAGGCGGTTGAGCGGCTGCTCGACGATCCGGAGGCGAGCGCTGCCGAGCTGGCTGGGTTCCTTGGAGGGAAGGGCGTGACGGTGGTGCTCGGCCGCGGCCCGGCACGGGCCGCGGCCGAGATGGGCGCCCTCACCCTGAAGGAGTGCGGGGTCATGGCCGAGTCCTTC
>Ga0209887_1000139_pt1 | contig 20742 bp, 18 predicted proteins | sample GWRWN1_30_40_FD_187230 | JGI IMG/M metagenome (GOLD analysis project Ga0209887, IMG submission 187230) | Riverbed sediment microbial communities from areas with no vegetation in Columbia River, Washington, USA - GW-RW N1_30_40 (SPAdes)... | ecosystem: Environmental > Aquatic > Freshwater > River...
GGTCCAGTCCGAAATTCGCCTGGATTCCCGCTTCAGCCTGAGGCTGATCCGTCCGAAGCCCTGTGGCGGAAAAAGCATGCGGGAATGACGGACTCCTGGCATTGCTACCGACCACCACCACGCAGCAAGCTGCGGGGAATTGACTCCAAAGAGATTAAAAAGAAAACGGAAAAAGGGGAAAAACCGTGAGCCTACTCCGCGAGCGGCTACGCACTCGAACGGTCACTAAGCGCCTTTGCGCTTTTTGATTTCTTCGGTGAGTTGAGGAACGACCTTGAAGACGTCGCCGACGACACCGAAGTCGGAGTACTGAAAGATCGGCGCTTCCGCATCCTTATTGATCGAGATGATGAACTTGGAGGTTTTCATTCCTGAAAGGTGCTGCACGGCGCCGGAGATGCCGCACGCTATATAGAGATCCGGCTTCACTGTTTTTCCTGTCTGTCCGATCTGCATCGCGTAAGGAACCCATCCGGCATCGACGGCCGCACGCGTCGCGCCCACGGCGCCGCCGAGCACGTCCGCCAGCTCCTTCAACATCGCGAAGTTCTCTTCGCCTTTGAGCCCGCGGCCGCCGGAAATGATCGTTTTGGCACCGTCCAACTGCGGTCCTTCGCGCTTCACCGCCACGCGCTCTTTCATGTGAACCTTTTGCAGAGCTGCTTCTGAAGGAGCCTGGATCTCCTCAACCGAGACGGGCTGTTCATTGATTCTCGGTTCGAAGGACTTGGGCCGAACCAGCATGAGTTTCGTTCCCTGACTGACCAAGGTGCTGGTGTTTTGGTAACTTGCCCCAAGTGCGGGAATGGTCGCTTCCACTGAGCCCTCTTTCAGAATGAAATCCCCTACATCGCTGATAGCGCCGCAATCGAGTCTGGCGCTCAAGTTGGCGACGATGTCTCGTCCCGCGTAACTCGAAGCGAAGAGCATCACCGCCGGACTGTGTTTTTGGATCAGTTCTGCAACGGTCTCCGCAGCCGGAAGGGTCAGATAATCACGATATACCGGATCTGCAGACCGATAAATTTTGCTTGCCCCGTAATTCGCCAGAGTTTGCGCGGCATCATCCGGAGCCGGACCCAAGAGCACGGCCTCTGCCTTTCCAACATCCGCCGCCTTGGCGAGCATCTCCAAAGTGGTTGGAGTAAACCGATCGTCGTTCAGTTCGGCATATACCCAGATTGCATCTGCCACTTAAATCACCTTGATTTCTGCTAGAAAGTCAGCGATCTGCTTGCCGCCTTCCCCTTCGTCGGTGACCACTTTCCCGGCCTGGCGTTTCGGCGGTCTGCCAATGGTCAAGACCTTTTCTCTCGCGCCCTTCTCACCCACTTGGTCCGCTGGCAAACCCAAATCCGCGGCGGTATAAACTTTGATCTCTTTTTTCTTGGCGGCCATGATGCCTTTGAGTTGAGGATAGCGCGGCTCGTTGATACCGCTGCTGACCGCGACCAATGCCGGCAACATCGATTCTACGATATCGTACCCGCTTTCGCTCTGCCGTTTGATCGTGATCTTGGTGCCATCGACGTTAATTTCTTTGGCGAAAGTCACCGGCGGAACGCCAAGGAAATGGGCGATCTGTCCCGGTACGATGCCGGAATAACTGTCGCTGCTTTCCGTCGCGCAGATAACCAGGTCGAACGGCTGCTTCTTGATGGCTGCGGCTAACAGTTTGGCGGTGCCTAGTGTGTCCGATCCCGCCACGGCGTCATCGAGAATATGAACGGCCGAGGTTGCTCCCATCGCCAACGCATTGCGGATACCGATCGTCACCTCGCTGATCCCCATCGTGATCAAGGTCACCGTTCCGCCGTGCTTTTCCGCGAGGCGCAGTCCTTCTTCGACAGCGCTCGCGGCGGCTGGGTCCAGCTCGTGGGTAACACCTTTACGCACCATTCGCTTGGTGTTGGGATCGATCTCAATCGTAACTGAACTAGCGGGAATAACCTTGCCGCAGACGACAATATTCAAGTCTCACTTCTCCGTAATGCCTACAGACATGACAAAGGCGCCGTCGGGGGTCTAGGCGCCTTGTCAATTCGGAATCCTACTTTATCAACTAAATATTCGCTGGTGAAAAACTTATGACAGCCATTCCTTAACGTTGCCCTCCATGACAACGTCCAGAATTTCCTTACAATCCGTAATCGCCTTATCGACGACTTTGGGGTCGTCTTTGAGATGCGGCATGGCCGAGTTCACCGCGCCCTTCAAGGCTTGGATAAACTCTTTAAACTGCTGATCTAAGGCATCCGTGTTAGGTGCTGGCTGCATTGTCTCCCCTCGCGCTTTACGCAGTGTCGAGTTCCGAGTTTAACCCGAAACCAGAAAACTGTTATTAGGTATAAAGCCGTCCTTTGTTCGGATCGGGGATCGTAAGACCCATTTTCGTGATCAGCGCGTCGATCTCGTCCTTATACTGCTGACGCGCCACCGCGTTGGGCCGCCGCTTCAAACCCCAAAACATGTAGCGCTCCGAACGGTAGGACTTGCTGTTACCAAACATGTCGAGACCTTTGGCGTACCAGTAGTCCACCGCTCTTTGAATTCGTTCTTTATGTTCTCCACCTTTCGCGGCAAATTCAGCGGTCGCATTGGTACCGAAGTCGACGTGCCCTTCTTCTTCTCGGATAATGTCCGGATCCTCGACGACACGGGCGAGGGGCAGATACGTGGCGCCGATAAACTCCTCGAGTTGAAAACGACCCACGCGGTCAACGAGAAACCCGAAAACAGCAAAATCTTCCCACGTAGTGATGGTCCCGCGAAAGGCTTCAACATATCGTTCTTGATTGGACCGGCTGAGCGTGTAGGAGACATCGACGCCGATATCACCAGCCAAACGGGCCATTTTTCGGAAATGGTCCATCTCTTCGGCTGCCGTGCGGGCGACGATGAGCTGATCTAATTTGGTCGGCGCATTGGGCAAAATATCCTTAACATATAAATTGGGGCCGCCGATTTCACAGTCCGCTTGAATCGCCAGTACTCGCCGCAAAAGATCCTGATACTCCGGATCTTGTTTTTCAAAATCCTTAAGTTCTACTTTCTCGGTAAACATCAGCCCTCCTTGGTTGCAGCCGACCGTCAGCCTACGAGAAATTCTTAACAAAACAGCCCAGATAAATCAATAGTGAACAGGCGTTCGTTCGCCTTTACTTAGGGTCAATTGTACACTAGACTCCGCTCATTTATTAGCGCGGAGTCTTTGTGTATACGACAGAGAACCTGGCGTTGTTGACGGATCTCTACCAGCTGACTATGGCTCAGGGTTATTTCCAGAGCCAAAGGCTTGCGCCGTCGACTTTTAGTCTTTTTGTCCGGTCCTATCCTCCGAATCGCAGCTACTTCGTTTCCGCGGGCCTGCAAGATGTCTTGGAGTTCCTTGAGCGATTCCAGATGGACTCTGCCGGCATCGACTACCTCCGCTCGCGGCGGATGTTTACGGACGATTTTCTTGATTTTCTGAAGGGGTTGAAATTTACGGGCGACGTTTGGGCCATTCCCGAAGGGCGCTTATTCTTCAAGGACGAGCCGGTTATGGAAGTCACCGCCCCCATCGTCGAGGCCCAGATCGTCGAGACTTTTATCATCAATCAGATCAACTTTCAGTCGCTCATCGCCACCAAAGCGGCACGCTGCGTCCATGCGGCGGGTGAGCGATCGGTGGTGGATTTTTCGCTGCGGCGCACCCATGGCATCGACGCCGGGATGAAGGTCGCCCGCTCCAGCTACCTCGCCGGTTGTGCGGGAACCAGCAATGTCCGAGCCGGACAGCATTATGGGATACCGATCGTCGGTACGATGGCGCATTCTTTCGTCTCCAGTTTCGAACACGAGATCGACGCCTTTCGTGCATTCGTCACCAGCTTTCCCAATCATTCGACTTTGCTAATCGACACCTATGACACCGTGGCAGGCGCGCGCAAAGCCGTGCGGGTAGCCAAAGAAATGGCCGCCCGGGGCCAGCAACTCCAGGGCGTGCGCATCGACAGTGGAGATCTGGCGCAGCTGGCCGCCGAGGTTCGAAAGATCTTTGATGAAGCCGGCCTGAAAAACGTCAAGATCATCGGCAGCGGCGGCCTGGACGAGTACGATCTCGCTGACTATGCAAACGCCAATGTTCCTTATGACAGCTACGGTGTGGGAACCAAAATGGGTGTCTCCGCCGATGCTCCTTGGTCAGACGTAGCTTACAAGTTGGTTGAATATGATAACCGGCCGGTCCTTAAGCTCAGCACTGGGAAAGCCTCTTTGCCGGGTAAGAAGCAGGTATTCCGAATCTGCGATAAGCAAGGTCAATTGGAGAAAGATATCATCGCGTTGCGCGGAGAAAATATCGCCGGGGCCGAACCCTTGTTAAAGAAAGTGATGACGGAAGGAAAGATCACGGTTCCTCTTCCGTCTCTGGAAGAGAGCAGATCCGATTTCTTGTCCGAGTTTGCAAGACTTCCTGAACCGATCAAGGCGATCCGAAACTCGGCCCATTATCTCGTCGAACAAAGTTCCAAATTGCAGGAACACTGCGCCAATGTCGAGCAACGAGTGAGTCGCGCGCAGTAATTTTTGAGGGAGACGTCAAACAATTAAGCGGGTCGAGACTCCGGTCGGCTAGAACTGCACCACCGCCGCCCCCCAGGCAAACCCCGCGCCGAAGGCATTCAAGAGCACGATATCGCCCTTGTGAATTCGGCCTTGCCGTCTGGCTTCGTCGAGCGCAACAGGGACGGATGCGGCGGAAGTGTTCCCATACTTCTCGACGTTGACTACGACCTTGTCCATAGAAATGCCGAGGCGGTCGGCCAATGCGACGATAATCCTTCGATTGGCTTGGTGCGGAATAACCAATGAAACCTGTTCGATTTTCACTCCTGCTTCTTCGAGCGCCTGGCGGCTGATCTCTTCCATGGAGCGAACGGCGACCTTGAAGACCTCTTTGCCGTTCATGGTGATCGTATGCTCGTTATTCCTAACGGTTTCCAGCCTGGCGGGCTTAAGCGATCCGCCGGCCGGCACATAGAGAGTTTTTGCGTAGGAGCCATCCGTGCGCAGTTTTGTACTGAGAATTCCGCCGTGACCATTTTCGGAAGCCCCCAGCACCACCGCGCCCGCCCCGTCACCAAACAAGATACAAGTCGTACGGTCTTGCCAGTTGAGCAGCCGGCTCAAAGCATCGGAGCCCACTACCAAGGCGTTGCCAATCTGTCCGGTCCGGATAAAGGAGTCCGCCACGGATAACGCGTTGAGAAAACCCGAGCAGGCGGCATTCACGTCAAACGAGAAAGCCTTGCGGGCCTCCAGCATATCTTCGAGAACGCACGCGGAGCTCGGCATGAGATAATCCGCTGTGCAGGTTGCCATGATGATGGCGTCGAGATCTTTGGCCTTTATCCCCGCATCGTCGAGTGCGCGCTTGGCCGCATGATAGGCCATATCGGCATTCCCTTTGCCTTCTTCCAGCACCCGTCGTTCTTTAATACCGGTCCGAACCGTAATCCATTCGTCGCTGGTATCGACCATCTTCTCCAGGTCTCCGTTGGTAACGACTTTAGCCGGAAGTTCAGACCCGGTACCAAGGATCACACTTCGCCGTTGCGCTCCGCTCATTCACCCCTCCTGAAAATCACGCACGCATTTGTCCCGCCAAAGCCGAATGAGTTTGACAGCGCCACGCGTATATCGGCTCTGCGCGCCTGATTCGGCACATAGTCGAGATCGCAATCGGGGTCGGGATTCTCGTAATTGATGGTCGGCGGAATTATTCCATGAAGCAGCGCCAGCACCGAAAATACGCCTTCCACGGCGCCGGCGGCCCCAAGCAAATGCCCGGTCATTGATTTGGTCGAACTCACAGCCAGTTTGAAGGCATGCTCGCCGAAAACTTTCTTGATTGCCTGCGTTTCATTGGCATCGTTGTATTCCGTCGAAGTCCCGTGGGCGTTGATATAGTCAACCTCGCTGGGGGCAATCCCCGCGTCTTTAAGCGACAATCGCATGCAGCGCGCAGCGCCCTCACCTCCCGGAGCGGGCGCCGTCATGTGATGCGCGTCTCCATTGGCGCCATAGCCAATGACCTCCGCATAAATCTTCGCCCCGCGCTTTAATGCGCGATCTCTTTCTTCCAAGATCAAAACCCCCGAACCTTCGGCAATGATGAAACCGTCACGCTCTCTATCGAACGGGCGACTGGCGCGTTCCGGTTCGTCGTTGTGGGTTGAAAGCGCTTTCATCGCGCTAAACCCACCGACCCCGAGGGGCGTGATCGCAGATTCAGCTCCGCCGGCGATCACTGCGTCCTGCAAGCCACGCTGGATCAAGTGAAAGGCTTCTCCGATGGCATGAGTCCCCGATGCGCATGCCGACGTTGGTGTCCAATTGACTCCCTTCGCGCCATGTCGAATAGCAATCTGCCCGGGTGCGAGATTTGAAATGACCTTGGGAATGAAGAACGGAGAAATTTTGCGCGGCCCGCCGTCAAGATAGGCTCTCTCGGTTGCCTCGATGGTGTCGATCCCGCAAAGGCCCACGCCAATAATAACACCAACGTTTTCGGCCTCCGGGGCATCGATTTTGAGCCCACTATGCTCCATCGCCATGTTCGCGGCGGCGACGCTGTATTGGATGAAGAGATCCATTTTCTTGATCTCCTTCGGCTCGATGAAATCTTCGGCGCGAAAATCAGGGACTTGCCCAGCGATGCGCGATGCAAAAGCATCAATATTCGGGAATCGGTCGATCTTCCGAATACCCGACTGTCCGGCGACGAGTGCTTGCCAATTTTTTTCCAAGCCGATTCCCAATGGTGTAACGAGCCCCAAGCCCGTCACCACAACTCTGCGTTGTTCCGTTGCTGCCACAGTCCGTCTCCGATTGTGAGGTTAATAGATAAAACAGTCTAGCGAGAGGGTCAATAGTATTTTGCTTTAACGATACTTTTCGCGGACTTGGAGAATTCTGTGAACCAGAGGTTCGATTCGGTCGCCGCCCGATTTGGCATTTTCCATCGTCCCCGAGTTTTGTTGCAAGACTTCGAGTACCGCCGCAACGGAATGGTTTAGCGCAGCAAGATCGTACCCACCTTCGAGTAAGAAAGCGATCTTACCTCCAGTGTATCGATCCGCGAGCTCGAGAAGCAGACCCGCCATTCCGGCGAAGCCCGCCTCCGTCACTTCCATCCCGCCCAAAGGATCTCGCCGGTGCGGATCGAAACCGGCAGAGACAAGAATCCATTCAGGTGCAAATTTTTTGGCCGCCGGAACCACCACGTCGTAAAAGACACGCAGGTATTCGGCATCACCGCACCCGGCTGGAAGAGGAATATTGATCGTGTATCCTTCGCCTGCGTTCAGACCCACTTCATTGACGGCACCGGTTCCAGGATAGTAGGGGAATTGATGAGTTGAAATAAACAAGACCGAAGGATCCTCGTAGAAAGAATCCTGCGTTCCATTGCCGTGGTGGACATCCCAATCCATGATCATAACGCGCTTGGCATCATAGGCATTCTTTAGATGCTGAGCGCCGATCGCGATGGTGTTAAACAGACAGAAACCCATCGCGCGATTTTTGAGCGCGTGATGTCCAGGCGGGCGCACCAGAGCAAACCCATTTTGCGATTCCCCTGCGGCAATGGAATCAATGAGGCGCAAAAATCCCCCCACCGCCAGCAACCCCACGCCGAAGGAATCGCGACAGGTAATCGTGTCACCATCCAGGGCGTAATGATTGGTCTTCGACGTCGATTCAACCAATTTGACATAGTCGGCGCCGTGGCAAGACTCGACGTCGGATCTGCTCGCGGCCTTGGGCGGCAAAATCTGGAACCTATTTTTATCGAGCTTCTCCGCGAGATCGAGCAAAGCCCGAATTCGCTCGGGTCTTTCTGGATGAAACTCACCGGGCTCATGTTTCAGGTACTCGGGATCAACCACAACCGCGGAACGGGCCATACAGGAAGCCTACCACCTAGGCCGCCATGCTGCAAAACAGCCAAACTCTATGGCTGTGATGGCCGGGCTGAAAGTGAGTAAGGAATCGAGGGGAAGGAAGACTGGAGGGCTGAGCAATGTGAGAGCAAAGGTTGGGGCAGGCCCGTCTGCTGGAATAACTATGGGCTGGGGTGGTGGCCATCGAAGCACAGGCCCATTTTGTTCAGACCGGAAGGCTTTCTTTCCGAGATAAGCAATTTTTAACAGCCCGTAACTTAACTTGATAAGCCGGATAAAATCGAATAGCTTATGCTCATGTTCGGCATCGGCATGCCCGAGCTGCTTTTGATTCTGGCTCTGGCGCTCATAGTACTCGGCCCCAAGAAACTCCCCGAGCTCGCACGTGCCCTCGGCAAAGGAATGGCGGAATTTCGTCGGGCCACCGATGAGCTCAAAGATGAGCTCCGCCAGATGGAGCACGAGATCGAAGAGACTTCCCCCGGCGCCACGAGCAAGGATGATCCCTTTCTGGAAAAATCATCCGACACCGCCGCCCCATCCCCGGTAACGGTTGCAGAAGAAAAAAAGTGAACAAGAGCCAAGGTGACGGGCCCGCCGCTGATGTGCAGATGCCCTTTACCTCCCACCTGGCAGAACTCCGTTCTCGCCTCGTAAAGTGTTGTGTCGCCATCGGCATTGCGTTTCTGGGCTGCTTTGCCATTGCTGAACAGATATTCTATCTACTCACGGCTCCACTTCGGCGCGTTCCCGTTTCCGGGCTGACTATCATTGGCACGGGAGTCTCTGAAGCGTTTTTTACGAAGATGAAGGTCGCATTTGCAGCCGCGATTATCGTCGCCTTGCCGGTTCTTTTATGGCACGCTTGGCAGTTCATTGCTCCGGGTCTCTATGAACACGAAAAGCGCTACACGCGCAGTTTCGTCTTTTTTGGATCGCTTTTTTTTCTTGCCGGGACGGCTTTTTGTTATGAAGTGTTCTTGCAGTTCGGACTCGAGTTTCTATTGCGCAGGTATGAAGCTATCGAGGTTCAACCGTTGATCCAAATGGGCGAATATTTTTCTCTGGTATCGCGGCTGGTTTTGGCGTTTGGGGTGATGTTCCAGCTTCCGGTAATCGCCTATTTTCTTTCGCGCGTCGGTCTGATCGATCACCGCTTCCTTATCCGGCATATTCGCTACGCGGTCATCGGCATCGCCATCCTTGCGGCGGTTCTGACCCCGCCGGATTTAATATCTCAGGTGCTCTTCATGGTACCGCTTGCCTTGCTCTACGCTGTGAGCATCATTGTCGGCTTCTTTGCGCGGCAAAGAGGCGGATCCCCCGAAACAACTACCTAGCCCACCGCCCGAGGACGAAGCTCCTCCGGTCTCGGGCAATGGGTCTTGTCCTCGCTACGCGAGGAATTTCAAATCACAGATCTCAGATTTCAAATTTGCCATTTGAGATTTGCAATCTGACATCCCGAAGGGGACATCCTCGGTCTACAATCTGTGGTGATCTTCTTCGGGCCCGGCAATGTTTCGGGTTTTCTTGTTGTGTGAGGCTTCTAAGCAGGCTTGTCGTTTCGAACGTCCAGGCTGTCGTCATTGATGAAAACACAGGCGGCAAAGACGGTGGTCCACAATCCGTCCTTATTACCGATGGCGGACTGGGTGATATTGGATGTGCGAACTATCTTTTCCGACATTTTGAAAAGCTGTTCACGCTCATCCCAAGCGGTATCCGGGTTGAATTCGATGCCTAAGGTTGTCGCGAGCATACTGGCGGCGAGATCCTCTGCGTAGTCTCCCGCTTTTTCATCGGTCTCGCCAAAGGAGTGGTGCTCGGAAAGGTAACCGTACTGGCTGTCATCAGCCGGGATCGCCACTCCCACGGAAGCCGCCACGAGACGGTTGGGTTCGTTGCTGCTCTCGCGGTCGTAGACGCAGAAGACAATCTCGCCGGGGCGCAAGAGCTTCGTTCCCTCTTCCTTAGATATCCTTTTGCAGAATGGCGGGTAGATGCTGGAGACGAGTACGAGATTGCAATAGGCTAGTCCTGCGGTCCGTAAAGCCAACTCAAACGACGCCAGTTTCTCCTTGTGAACCCCAACTCCTTTAGTAAAGAAACACTTCTTCGGGATCATTGTGCGGTGGTGTATAGCATGAAAGAAATTTGCTGACAAGAATTTTTGACGGAAAAAGTTTGCTTCAAAAGCCGTTACTCGACGATTACCAGGACCGCGCCCCCCTCAACAGCGTCACCGGGCTTCACCTTGATCTCTTTGACCACCCCGGCAATCGGACTGCGGACCTCATTCTCCATTTTCATGGCTTCAACGATGACCAGCCCCTGTCCTTTTTCAACGCTGTCCCCTTCCGACACGAGCACCTCAATCACCTGTCCGGGCATCGGCACTGAAACTCTTTGGCGGCCCTGGAGCTGGACGTCCGACTGGCTGCCGCCGACGCGTACCCGCCGCTCATCGACCAGATTCACATGATAGTTTCGGCCGTCCACCAACACCCGGTACTCATCTTCCGCATTATCGACCTCGATTTCGAAGGAGCGATTGTCGACGATCAAGGAATAGTTGGTGCGCCCGGTCTTTTTACCATCGACGAGGAATTCGTTGCCATCGACGGAGACCCGGTAAAGCCCCTTCCCGATCTCCTCGATCTCCACGGTGTAGGTCTGTTCTCCAAGTTTTGCAACGAAGGCCATAAACACTCATCTCAAGAACGTCTCCAACCGCGGCCGGGAAATGTCTGGACGGCCCGCAGAGAGCTCCGCTTTCCCTGTTCCCTCCATTTCGACGGCTCGGCGGCACCCTTCGCGAGCAGCCCAAGAGTGTGCTCATGCTCACGATGGATGGCGGCGATCGCCGCAGAAGCTAAGGCGATTTCCTTGTGCGGATAGAGTTCGGCTTTGCTCATGGAGTGATATTCTTCATCGATGAAGCCGGTACTGAAGTTCCCGGCCATGAAACGAGGGTGCCGAAGGATCCACTGATGAAAGGAGATATTGGTCTTTATGCCCCGCACTTGATATTCGCGCAGCGCCCGCCGCATTCGCAGGATCGCTTCCACACGATTCTCACCCCATACGATCAGCTTTGCGATCATCGGATCATAGTAAATCGGCACCTCGGCTCCCTCATAGACGCCGCAATCGTTTCTCACGCCGAGCCCTTCCGGCAATCGGAGCCCTTCGATTTTGCCTGGATAGGGCATGAAATCATGCTCGGCATCCTCGGCATAAATCCGGCATTCGATGGCATGACCGGTCTGCGTGATGTGACGTTGTCGCCACGGCAAATAGCCGCCTAAGGCCACTTCGATCTGGGCTTTCACCAAGTCGATTCCAACCACCCGTTCCGTGATCGCGTGCTCGACCTGGAGCCGCGTGTTCATTTCGAGAAAATAGAAGTTTTTCTCCTGGTCCAAAAGAAATTCGAGGGTCCCGGCGCCGACGTAACCCACCGCTCGGGCTCCCTGGATCGCGATGCGCCCGATACGCCGCCGGGTCCGATCGTCCATTCCGGGCGCGGGAGATTCTTCGATGATCTTCTGATGACGTCGCTGGATCGAGCATTCACGGTCATAGAGATGAATCACCCGGCCGTATTTGTCCGCCAGAATCTGAATCTCCACGTGCCGAGGTTTTTCAATGTACTTTTCTACATAGAGCCTCGGGTCGCCAAAGGACGAGGCAGCCTCCGATCGAACCGCGCGGTAAGCCGACGAAACTTCTCGGGAAGAGCGAACCAGCCTCAGTCCCTTGCCGCCGCCGCCGGCTACAGCCTTTAACATAAAAGGATAGCCGACCAGTTCTGCGACCTTGAGAACCTCTAGTTCTGAACCCAATACGCCCTCAGAACCGGGAACGACGGGAACGCCGGCACTCTTCATGATTTGCCGTGCTTTCACCTTGTCGCCCATCTGATCGATGACTTGGGGAGAAGGGCCGATAAAGACAATGCCGTCTTCCTGGCAACGCTGCGCAAACTTGCTGTTTTCGGCTAAAAAGCCATAGCCCGGGTGAATAGCATCGGCGCCGCTTTTTTTCGCGACCTCGATGATCCGATCGATAGCCAAGTAGCTTTGAGCGGATGGAGCCGGACCGATGGGATAGGCATAGTCCGCATATTTCACGTGGAGCGACTCGCGGTCGGCTTCCGAGTAAACCGCAACGGTTTCGATGTCCAGCTCGCGACAGGCGCGGGTGATTCGAACCGCGATTTCCCCGCGATTGGCGACTAAAATGCGCTTAAACATTTGGATCCAAAAACCGTTTTGAACTTTTTGAACGGCTTGAACGGATTGAACGTGCTGCTAAGGTTCCGTTCGTTTTCAGAGCGGTATATTCCCATGCTTTTTAGGTGGATTATGATCCTGCTTGTTTTTGAGCATTTCCAGACAACGAATGAGTGTCGGCCGGGTATCCTCCGGATAGATGACGGCATCGACATAGCCGGACTCCGCTGCCTTGAACGGGTTGGCAAAAGTCTCGCGGTATTGCTGGACCATTTCGTCGCGGGCTTTGAGAGGATCTGCAGCTTTTTTGAGCGCGTCGCGAAAGACGATACTGATGGCGCCTTCCGGACCCATGACCGCAATCTCTCCCGTCGGATAGGCCAGGTTGATGTCGCCGCGCAGATGCTTGCTCGACATCACGATATAACCGCCTCCATAAGCTTTCCTCGTCACAACCGTCACCTTCGGCACGGTGGCCTCCGCGTAAGCGTAAAGCAACTTCGCCCCGTGCCGGATGATGCCGTCATATTCCTGGGATGTGCCGGGCAAAAAACCGGGTACGTCGACAAACGTCACCAACGGTATATTGAAACAATCGCAGAATCGAATGAATCGCGCCGCTTTGACGGAAGCATTGATATCGAGACATCCGGCCAGATTCGCGGGTTGATTGGCGACGATTCCCACCGGACGCCCGCCCAAACGCGCGAAACCAACCAGAATATTTGGCGCGAATTCACGCTGTACCTCATAGAAATAGCTCTCGTCTACAACCGCGCCAATCAGCTCTTTCATGTCGTAAGGGCGGTTCGGATTGTCGGGCACCAGGTCGCGAAGCTTCTTGTCGCGCCGCAATGGGTCGTCATTGGTCGGATGAAACGGGGGATCTTCCTGGTTGTTGCTGGGCAAAAAGCTGATCAGTTCTCGGATCATCAGCAAACAGTCCTTTTCGGTGTTTGCGGTGAAATGGGCGACCCCGCTCTTGGCACTATGGGTCTCGGCACCACCCAGATCCTCCTTCGTGACCTCCTCATGGGTTACGGCCTTGATGACTTCGGGCCCGGTAATAAACATATAGCTGTTGGTTTTTACCATGAAGATAAAATCCGTGATCGCCGGCGAATAGACAGCTCCGCCTGCGCACGGTCCCATGATGGCTGAAATTTGCGGCACAACCCCCGAAGCCATGACGTTTCTTTGAAAGATTTCTCCATATCCAGCAAGGCTGGTAACGCCTTCCTGAATGCGAGCGCCGCCGGAATCGTTGATGCCGATGATCGGCGAGCCGTTCTTTACCGCCATATCCATTACTTTACAGATCTTTTCCGCCACTACACCGCTCAAGCTGCCGCCGAAAACCGTAAAATCCTGTGAATAGGCGTAGACCAGCCGGCCGTCGATGGCACCAAAGCCGGTCACTACGGCATCGCCAAGAAACTTCTGTTGATCCATGCCGAAATCGCTACATTCATGGGTACGGAACCGATCCAATTCGACGAAGCTCCCGCCATCGAGGAGAATGTCGAGACGCTCTCGCGCCAGCAACTTTCCCTGTTCATGTTGGCGCTGCCCCCGTTGCGCTCCGCCGCCGGCTTCGGCTTTCTGGTTCTGCTCGCGAAGCTTATCGAAATTGCTGGTCGTGGTCATGAGGAAACTTTCCTTAGACGCGGAAGTAAGGCTCGAATTTACAAGTGAGTCCGCGCATCATAACAAAAGCGCCTAGTGTGTCAACAGAATTTGCCCGTTGCGCTCTCCGGAACGCCTTGAAGTTCCGCTGTGAAATTGCTAGCTTGACAGCTCCACGGACGAACGGACGCGCACTATCCGCGCGCCCAACAACACGTCATGTTCGAAGCCAAAAGCAACCGACCCAAAGCCAAAAAACTCTCGTCCCCTGAGCCTAGTTCCCGTGAGCTCAGAAGCGATCAGGCGATTCTCCTCGTTTCCGCCAGCGAAGGCGACTCCAACATGCTCTACGCAGCGGGCTTTTTTGTTCCAGATCCGTTTATTTTTTTTCAGCACAAGAAAACGAGCTACGTCGTGATGAGCGATCTGGAGATCGACCGGGCCAAAAAACAGGCCCACGTGGATCGAGTGCTTTCCCTTTCGCTGTACCAGAAAAAGTTGCGCAAGATGGGAACGGCAAGCCCGGCGATGATCGACGTTCTCGATCTGCTCTTCCGCGAGCGGGGCATCCGCTCCCTTATCGTTCCGGCAAATTTTTCCGCGCTGTTGGCCGACCAGCTGAGGGGCAAGGGCTTTACCGTACAAATCAAACGGGATCCCTTTTTCGCTGAGCGAGAAACCAAAGCCGCTGACGAGGTCAGACACATCACTGAATCTTTGCGCGTCGCAAAATTGGGGCTCGAGGCTGGCATCCGGGCGCTCAAGCGAACAAAGATCGGGCGCGATGGCTACCTCTATCTCAACGGTTCGCGCCTGACTTCGGAAACCCTCAAGACCGCCGTCAATACGACGATTATGGCGCAAGGTTGGTTGCCTAGTCACACCATTATTTCTTCGGGCAACCAGTGCGTGGATCCGCATCACGAAGGAACGGGTCCCATCAAAGCCCACACATCGATTATCTTCGACATCTTTCCCCGTTCCCAGAAGAACGGCTACTTCGGCGACCTGAGCCGGACGGTGGTGCGCGGGCGCGCCACGGACAAGCTCAAAGAGATTTACGCGACGGTCCAAGCCGGTCAGCAAATCGGCTTCGATATGATTCGCGACGGCATCAGCGGCAAAGAGGTTCATCTAAAGATTCTGGATTTGTTCGAGGCACGCGGTTTTCCGACGGGGAGGATCAAGGGGAGAATGCAGGGATTCTTTCACGGCACGGGACATGGCCTGGGCTTGGATATCCACGAACCGCCGCGGATCGCGCCCGTCGAAGCAACGCTGCGAACGGGGCATGTGGTCACCGTGGAACCGGGACTTTATTATCTCGGCGTCGGTGGCGTACGCCTTGAAGATGTCGTCCTGGTTACGGAAAAAGGAAACCGCAATCTCACCGACTGCCCGCAGTTTCTCGAAATCTAGTCTTTCGTTCAACGGCTTAATCAGCTATTCCATAACCGCATGGATCGTGGCGACGACAAGATCGCACCACTGATGGCCGACTTGGAGAAGTCGGACAAGCCAACCCTCCGCAAAGCGGTCGATGCGCTCATTCCTATCGCAGCCGATGATCCGCGAATCGCGACAGCTCTCAGCGAGCTGCTTAACAACCCGGGGCGTAAGAATCGTTGGCCCATCGCATACATACTGGCCAGCCTCCCCTCACCGACCCAATCCGGCATTCAGGTTTTAACCGAAACGCTTGATCATCGGGATCCGGACATTCGCTGGGCCGTCGCCCTGATACTCATTCGCCTGGCAAAGGCGGACAGACAAGTCTTAAAATTACTCATCGAGCTCGCTTCAAAAGGAACGGCCACCCAGAGAAGGATGGCGATTTACTCTCTGCGCGATGTGGGTCTAAGGGATGAAGAGAGCGTACAGATGCTTATGGATGCTCTGCATGACCCTGATCCGATGGTTCGGGTCGCTGCCGTGACGAGTCTAAAAATTCACTCAGGGCTCAGCGAGCGCGGAAAGAGTGAACTACTGGAGCTGTTCCTGAGGGACTCGGACCCTAGAGTTCGCAACACCGTGGTAGTCACTTTAGCTTATTTGGGAACACCGTCCGAGGAATTTCTAAGCGAATTAACGAAAGCAACCGCGAGTGAAAACGCCCAACTGAAAAAAGCTGCAAGCGCAGCTTTTGACATCCTAAAAAAAAGGTCCGCTCCATCCGGTAGCTAACGCGACCGTTGGAGCGGACCCCTAGGTGGTCTGAGGGGGATTCCCAGGCTCCAGGCCTGAATCCCCGTCAAAGATCCCGCCTAGAGCCTAAGTCTCAGCCACCTCGCAGACAGTACATTTATCATCATTCATGTCTGGACCACCTCCTTTCCCTGCTGAACCGTAGTTTAGGAAAATGGTCCCTAACTGTCAATTAGAAAATCGATTTTTTTTGCTCCCGATGGAAATGGCCGGCGGAACCGAGCAACGTCGATTTTAGGACGCCCAGCCGATGAAACTGATCTGGCGACCGGTTGCTTTTTTTTCGCGCCGATATGAAAAGAACTCATCGGGCGAGCAGCTCGTGCAGGGGCCAATGTCGTAGATTTTCTTCGAGGGCACGCCGGCTTGCTCCAGTATCGCGCGATTGAGACGGCGCAAATCGAGATAGGTTTTGCCATCTCTATGCTCGATGCAGAGCTCGGCGATTTTTCCCCATCTTTCGACCAAGGGACGCGAAACGTCCTCCTTAACCTCATAGCAGCACGGACCGATCGCTGGCCCCAAGGCGGCTTCGATCGCGTCGGGCGAAATACCGTGCTGACTGTTTAAAAGTCGAACCATCTTTGGCGCGATGCCCGCCAAGATTCCACGCCAGCCGGCATGAACCACCGCCACGATCTTTTCCTCAGGGGCAACAAAGAGGATCGGCACGCAATCAGCGGTGAGGATTCCCAGAAAAGCTTCTTTCTCTCCCGTCTTCATGCCATCGCCTTCGCCGGCTTCCTTAATATTTCTGTCCTTCACGTCGATAATCTGATCGCCGTGGACTTGCTTCATCGTGATGATACGCCCATCATGGATACCCACGGCCTGCTTCATATCGCAGACATTTTGACTGACGATCTTGGCGTCGTCGCCAACGCGATAAGAAACATTAAGTCCGGCGTAAGGTCCGACGCTCTTGCCCCCACGCCGTCCCATAAAGCCGTGCAGCAAAGTTTCGTATTTTTCCCACTGAGGAACCTTGAGCCACGTGAATTCCATGATTGAATTATGGTTGCATCCTCGACGCGATGCAAGCGTGCCCGGTGAAGATTGCTTTCGCCGCCACAAAAGCCTAAGCAAAAATACTAGAAAACTCTTGCATTATCGTCTATTTTCACCTGAAAATAGGCTCGAGAAAACGGGCTATCTATGGCCGCCGGCAAATACATCGATATCCTGAAGGACCGAGGGTTTTTCTGTTTTTTCTGGACTCAGTTCCTCGGCGCCTTCAATGATAACTTCTACAAGATCATCATTACGCTAGTCGCCTTAGACATCCCGGCGGGCGGTGGAATCCAATACATTCCCTTGATCGGGGGTCTTTTCATTCTTCCCTTCCTGCTCTTTTCCGGTTACGCGGGATATCTGGCCGACGTTTACAGCAAGCGAGACGTCTTAGTGGCCGTGAAGGTTTTTGAGATCTTCGCCATGGGGTTGGGGCTGCTGGCGTTCTTTGTGGACCGTATGGAGCCGATGTTGGCAGTGGTATTTCTCATGGGCTTGCACTCGACATTTTTCAGTCCGGCGAAGTACGGGATTCTTCCGGAAATGCTTCCTGAGAAAGATCTCTCCCGCGGCAACGGCCTGCTTGAGATGAGCACCTTCATGGCGATCATCCTCGGAACTGCATTCGGCGGCACAATCTATGAAGCATGGAAAGATCGCTTGGGTTGGATCGGCGCGATCCTGATTGCCATCGCCGTGCTGGGAACACTTACCAGTTTGAGAATCACCCGCGTGCTTCCCTCCGGCTCGTCGAAGAAATTCCTGATTAGCCCCCTCGCTGAAATCTGGGACGGCACCAAACGACTCTATACCGATCGGCCGCTCTGGCTCACCGTAATGGGGATATCCTACTTTTGGTTTCTCGGCGCATTTCTTCAAATGGTCCTTCCCCTGTTTGGAAAAGAAATCCTGCAGTTGGGCGAGACACGCATCGGACTGCTCTGGACTTTCGCCGCCGTCGGCATCGGTGTCGGCAGCCTCGCGGCCGGTCGTTTGTCGGGCGACAAGATCGAACTGGGGCTGGTGCCGCTGGGCTCCGTAGGAATGGGAGCATTCTCGGTGCTGCTTTTTCTTTCTCAGCCTTCCTTCGATTTAGCAGCGATTTGCCTGGTGCTCATAGGATTCGCAGCCGGATTTTTTGCGGTTCCCCTCAATGCCCTATTGCAACAACGTAGCGGCCGGGAGGACAAGGGCCGGCTCATCGCGACGAACAACGTGTTCAACACCATAGGCGTCCTGCTAGCTTCTGCCATGCTGTGGGGATTAGCCACCTGGCTCCATTTACCGGCGGATCAAATCATTCTGATTCTGGGAGTCCTGACTTTTGTTTTGACGCTTTATGCCCTATACCTTTTGCCCGACTTCTTCGTTCGCTTCATCCTCTGGGTACTGACCCACACTTTATATCGCATTCGAATCGTCGGGCAGGAGAACATTCCGCTCCGCGGTCCAGCCCTGCTGGTCTCTAACCACGTTTCCTTCATCGATGCGCTTCTGATCGGCGCTTCCGTGCCGCGGTTCGTTCGGTTTATGCTGCATCGTGAATACTACGATATCCGATGGCTCAACTGGCTTTTCCGCCTCATGAAGTCCATTCCGATCTCAGCGACCAACCCGCGCGATATCGTCCATGCGTTGCGGGGTGCTCGAAAAGAATTGCAACAAGGCCAAGTGGTTTGCATCTTCGCCGAAGGCGCCATCAGCCGCATTGGACATCTGCTGCCTTTCAAGCGCGGCTTCGAAAAGATCGTCCAGGGGACAGATTTTCCGATCATTCCCGTTCATTTGGACCAACTCTGGGGCAGCATCTTTAGTTTTAAAGAAGGCCGTTTCTTTTGGAAGCGGCCAAAGCTGCTGCCATACCCTGTCACCGTCTCCTTCGGAGCACCTCTCCCGTCTACAGCGACGGTACAAGAAGTCCGCCAAGCCGTGTTGGAACTGGAAAGCCAGGCGTTCGACTATCGCCGCGCTACGCACGGCTTGCTTCACACCAGGTTTATCCGGACGGCGAAGCGCCATTGGTCCTCGTTCTGCATGGCGGACACCACGGGCACCGAGTTGTCCTTTGGCAAAACTTTGATCGGCAGCATGCTCCTTTCCCGCTGGGTGCGAAAGCATCGGTCAAACGACTCAATGGTTGGAATCCTACTTCCCGCCTCCGCTGGTGGAGCGCTGGCTAACATCGCTGTATTCTTGGCCGGAAAGATCCCGGTCAACCTGAACTTTACAGCAGGGCAAGAGGCGATGAACGCCGCGATTCGGCAATGCAACATCGAAACTATTCTTACGTCTCGGGTTTTTTTGTCGAAGGCGAACGTTAGTGAAATGCCGGGGATGGTTTTCTTGGAGGAGATCCGGGAAACCTTCACGTCGGTCCACAAACTGCTGGCACTGCTCACTGCTTTTTTCGTACCGCGCCGGCTCCTCGAACGCCACTACAGCAAAAACCAAAAGTCTCAGGGACTGGCGACAGTCATATTCTCGAGCGGCAGCACGGGAACCCCCAAAGGCGTCATGCTGTCGCATCACAACATACTGGCCAATATCGAAAGCGTTTCCCAGGTGATCCATTTCAATCCCAGCGACAAGGTCATGGGCGTTCTTCCGTTCTTTCACTCCTTCGGTTTCAGCATTTCACTGTGGCTTCCTCTCATCGCCGGCTTTGGCGCGGTTTACCATCCCAATCCTATGGACGCTAAGACCATCGGTGAAACCGTACAGAAATACCAAGCCACCATCTTGATCAGCACGCCGACCTTTTACGTTGGATACATGAGGCGATGTACGGTTGAAGAGTTTGCCACATTGCGCTACGTCATCGCCGGTGCAGAGAAACTTCGCGAACAGATCCGCAGCGCGTTCAAGGGAAAATACGGTCTAGATCTACTGGAAGGCTACGGCTGCACCGAGTTAGCACCGGTTGTCTCCGTGAATCTTCCCAACGTGGTCGATGCCCCGGAACCGCAGACGGGTCACAAGCCAGGTACGGTAGGTCACCCGATTCCCGGCGTCGCTGTCAGGGTTGTCGATCCTGATACGGGTCACCCCCTACCGGCCGGAACGGAGGGAATGCTTATCGCCAGAGGACCGAACGTCATGCTAGGCTACCTCGGCGAACCGGAACTCACAAAGCAGGCACTGCGGGATAGCTGGTATATCACGGGTGATATCGCATCCTTGGACGAAGACGGTTTTATAACCATCACGGACCGCATATCACGGTTCAGTAAGATCGGCGGCGAAATGGTTCCCCACATGGCCATCGAGGAAGCCATCAACAAACTATTCGGCGACGCGGCCAGCGTGGTGACTGCTGTCCCCGACGAGCAACGAGGTGAAAAACTAATCGCTTTTTACAGCCGGAATGGGATTGCCCCGGATGAATTGTGGGAAAAACTCAATCAGTCAGAGCTGCCCAAGCTCTGGATACCCAAGCGAGAGAATATTTACTGCATCGATTCGATTCCCCTGCTGGGCTCAGGAAAAATTGATCTCAAGAACGTTAAACGGCTAGCAGTGGAAAAGGCAGGTAAGAAACCTAGCAACTAGAGCATTGAACTACCCCGCAGCAAGCTGACGGGGTATCAGAACATAACGATGAGAATTTATCTCAAAGGCGTCACCCCCGAATGTTTTAATCGGGGGTCCAGTTCCGGTCCCGTCTGGATTCCCGATAGAAGCATTCGGGAATGACAGACTCTAAGAGGCCTGGG
>Ga0209887_1000140_pt1 | contig 20681 bp, 19 predicted proteins | sample GWRWN1_30_40_FD_187230 | JGI IMG/M metagenome (GOLD analysis project Ga0209887, IMG submission 187230) | Riverbed sediment microbial communities from areas with no vegetation in Columbia River, Washington, USA - GW-RW N1_30_40 (SPAdes)... | ecosystem: Environmental > Aquatic > Freshwater > River...
CGTCGGACCTGGTCGAGGCGGAGCGGGAGCTGGCCCGGCTGGAGCAGGAGATGGCCCGGGGAGCCCATGACCCGGCGACCCTCGACGCCTACGCCCGCGCCCAGGGGCGGCTCGAGCATGCGGGCGGCTACGCGTGGCGCGACCGCGCGGAGGCAGTCGTCCGCGGGCTGGGCTTCGTAGACGCGGACCTCGCGCGTCCGCTCGACACGTTCTCGGGCGGCGAGCTGACGCGGGGTTCTCTCGCCCGCGCGCTCGTGGGCGACCCCGACCTCCTGCTGCTGGACGAGCCGACGAACCACCTGGACGTCGCCAGCATCGAGTGGCTCGAGCGCGAGCTCGCCTCCCTCGACGCCGCGGTCGTCCTCGTCGCGCACGACCGCTGGTTCCTCGAAGCCGTCACGAATGCCACGCTCGAGCTCGAAGCAGGGCGCGCGACCTACTTCCCCGGCGCCTGGCACGTGTGGCGGCAGGAGAAGGCGCAGCGAGCGCTGCATGCGCAGAAGACGGCGGAGCGCATCTCCGATGACATCGAGCGGCTCGAGCGCTTCGTGGCTCGCTTCCGCTACAAGAAGGCGAAGGCCAAGCAGGCGCAGGCGAAGCTGACCCAGATCGGGCGGCTGGAGAAGGAGCGCTCGCAGGCCGCAGCCGAAAGCGCGTTGCTCACACGCCGCAGCCGCCGGCTCGGCTTCGGCTTCATCGACCCGCCGCGGAGCGGCCGCGTCGTGCTCGAGCTCGAGGGCGAGGAGGTCGGGATCGAAGCCCGGGTGCTCCTCCGCGACGTCTCGCTCGCCCTCGAGCGTGGAGAGCACGTGGCGCTCGTCGGCCCGAATGGAAGCGGCAAGACGACGCTGCTCGAAGCGATCGTCGCCGGCCGCTACAAGATCGGTCACGGCGTCGGGATCGGATATTTCTCCCAGCACGGCACGGAGCTCGACGAGCGCGGGTCCGCGCTCGACTGCGTCCTGCGGATGACGAAGCTCAACCGTCCCCAGGCGCAGTCGTTGCTCGGCCGTTTCCTCTTCTCCGGCTGGGAAGCCCACGAGAAGGCCGTGCGCTCGCTCTCGGGCGGGGAGCGCCGGCGGCTCGGGCTCGCCGTGCTCGTCGCGTCCGGGGCCAACTTCCTCATCCTGGACGAGCCGACGAACCATCTCGACCTCGCGAGCCGCGAGGCGCTCGAGGCCGCGCTCGAGGCTTTTCCCGGCACGATCCTCCTGGTCACCCACGACCGCGCTCTCCTCGACGCCGTGGCCCACCGGACCGCCGCGATCGAGGACGGGACTGTCCAAACCTTCGACGGAGGCTGGGCCGATTACCAGGCGGCGCGAGCCGAGCGGTTGCAAGCCCAGGAGCCGCCTCCGCCTCGGAAAGCCAGGAAGCCGTCCGCCCCGAGGGCCAGGACAGGCGAGCCGAACGTTCTCCAAGAGCTGGAGGGGCAAATCGAGGCTCAGGAGCGCGTGATCGCGCAACTCGAGGGCGAGCTGGCGAACGACTGGGAGAACGTCGACCGGATCGCCGCGCATCGGCGCGCCCGCGACGAGCTGCACTCGCTGCTCGAGCGCTGGGAAGCGCTCGTCGACGAGGTTCCTTCCTAGACTCCTCGCGGGCTCGTGGACGACGCCGTCCCGAGGCCGCGCAGGAGCCGCGCCGCTACACCGCGCAACGTCTCCTTCCCGTAGGCGTGGCTCGGATTGAAGCGCGTGGTGATCGCCAGGGACACACGTGCTTTGCCGAGCGTCAGGAGCGCGACCTGGTGGTCGACGAGCCCGGTCCCGGTACTCCACCCGCCCTTGAAATAGAGGTTCCAGCCGGCAGGGGCAACCTGGGCCACACCCCAGCGCTGACTGGGAACGATCGTCGCGAGGAGCCGCATGGCGTAGCTCCGGTGCCGCGCCGGGACGTACGAGTCGATGCGGAAGAAGAACCGGGCCTGGTCGCGCGGGGTGATCTCCGAATGGCCCCAGTAGGGGAGGACGAGCCGAAAACGGGTCATGCCCGTGACTTCGGCCAGGCGCATCACGCCGGACGAGCCGACGAGGCCGAGGACAGTCGAGACGGCCGCGTTGTCGGAGCGACGGATCATCGGGCCGAGCAGGTCTCGCTCACGCTGCGTCAGCACCCGGTCTCGGACCGAGGCCTTGCGCAGGTAAGCGACGAGCAGCATCGCCTTCAGCAGGCTGGCCGAGGGAGCGACAGCCGAGGCGCGGTACTGTTGGAAGCGGCCTCGTTGGTCGACGACGGCGAAGGCGACGAGGGAGACACGGCCCTCGGCGTAGCGCTGTGCGGCCGCTACACGAGAGTTCCACGTCGGGGATCCGGCCGCGTGAGCGGGCGAAACCGCTACGAGGAGGGCGGCGGCGGCCGACGTTGCGATCGCACTACGCACGCTTCTCCTACGCCTGGAACAGCTCATCCAGGAGCTCGGGCGACGCCGACGTGGTCTCGCCCAGGTAGGCCCGGCCGTCGGCCAGGGCGGCGTCCATCGGCGTCACGCCGCTCTCAGCCGCGGCCTGGAGGACGCGCTCGACAGCAGCGCGGACGAGCTCCTCGATGATCGCGAGCGCCTCCGCGGGTTCGGCAGCCTGCGACACGCTCTCGTACAGATGCACGCCGCCCGAGTTGGAGACGAAGTCGGGCACGGCCACGATTCCGCGCCGGTGCAGGATCTCGAGAGCCCCGGCGGCGTAGGGAACATTGGCACCGGGAGCGACGACGGCCCACCGGCCGCGCTCCGCCAGGTCCGTCGTAACCGAGTCGGGACGAGCGCCCGGGACGAGCACGTCGCAATCGAGGTCGAAGAGCTCCTCGCGCGGCCGAGCGGGAGTCGGCCCGTGCTCGACGAGGCGGTCGCCGTGACTCGCCCGCAGCGCATAGAGCAGCTCGACGTCCAGCCCGCCAGGATCGGCCAGGAGCCCGTTCACCGTGCTCACGGCGACGATCTTCGCACCGCCGCGGGCGCACGCTCGAGCCGTTCCTGCACCGACCTTGCCGAAGCCTTCGATTGCCACGGTCGCCTCTTCGAATCTGCGGCCGAGATGGGCGAGCGCGGCTTCCGCGGCTCCCTTGACGCCGTGCCCTGTGGCGAGGTCGTCCATGCCCAAGCCTTCGTGGCTCCTTGCCCAGAGCGGTAGCTCGGCTGCGCCCTCCTCGACGAAGTCGGCCGGTTGAGTGCCCATGTCGGGACCGGTGAGGAAGGAGTCGCGGTACGGCTCGAGTGCGCGCTTGTAGGCCGAGAGCACAGCCGCACGATCGCCGCCGGCGAAGCGAACGCCCGCCTTGGCGCCTGCATAAGGGACGCGGCACGAGGCGAACTTCCATGTCATCGCGCGAGCGAGCCGCGCCACCTCGAACTGGTCGACGTCGGGGAGCATCCTCGTCCCTCCCGCGGACACGGGAAAGAGCTCGTGGTCGACGACGACGACCGCTTCGAGGCCCACGCTCTCGTCGCGCAGCTCGAGCACCCTCGCCGGGATTCTCATGCCGCATCCTCGCCGCCGAAGGTCGCGATCAGTGCTTCCGCCACGACCTTCATGGGCCGTCCGGACGTCTGGCTCACGCGCTGGAGGCGCGTGAACGCGCTCTGCTCGGAGAGACCTTCCTGCTCCATGAGCAGGCCCTTCGCACGCTCGACGACCTTGCGCGTCGCGAGCGCTTCCGCGAGGGACTCGGCTTCTTCCCGCAAGGCCTCGAGCTCCGCATAGCGCGCCTTCGCGGTCTGGATGGCCGGCAGGAGGTCGCTCTCGCGAAACGGCTTCACGAGGTACGCGAAGACACCCGCCTCGACTGCCCGGGCCACGAGCTCGTCGTGGCCGTAGGCCGTCAGCATCACGATCGGGATGGGGCGCTCGGCGAGGATTCTCCGCGCCGCTTCGATGCCGTCGAGCCGCGGCATCTTCACGTCGAGCACCGCGAGATCGGGCTTCTCCTCGCGCGCGAGCTCCACGGCTTCCTCGCCGTCGCGGGCTTCGCCGCAGACCTCGAAGCCGGCCCGCTCCAACGTTTCCTTGAGGTCGAGACGGATGATGGTTTCGTCTTCAGCGACGAGGATTCTCAAGGCGAGAAAGCGACCTCGGCGCGCAGACCGCCGTCGGCGGTGAGGGAAAGTGTCCCTTTCAGCTCGTCTCGGACGAGCGCGCGAACGATGGAGAGCCCGGTGCCGTCCTTCGATTGCGACCAGCTGCCGTTGTCGGCGACCGTCAGGCACACCTGCCCGTTGTCCCGGCCGAGCTCGACCCGGACCTCGTTGCCTCCGTGTTCGAGCGCGTTCTGGAGCAGCTCACTGAAGATGAGCGCGAGCGCCGTCGCGCGGCTGCCGTGCAGCAGGATGGGCTCCACTTGCGACTCGACGCGCTTGCCTCCTCCCAGGCCCTGGACGAGCATGGCCCGCAGTCGCTCGACGAGCTCCCCCAGGTCGACGTCTTCGTCACGGCGCTCGGTCAGCACCTCGTGCACGGCCGCGATGGCGAGGATGCGGTTGACGGAGTCCGCGAGGGCCTTGTCGGGCTCCGCGGCACCCGACCGCGCCTGGAGGCGAAGTAGCGAGGCCACCGTCTGCAGGTTGTTCTTGACGCGGTGGTGGATCTCCTGGGCGACCACCCCGCGCATGACGGCGCGTCCGTGCTCCACGGCCACCGCAGCGTGATGGGCGATCGACGCAAGTAGGCGCTCCTCCGGGTCGGTGAACGGAGTGTCCCGATCGCAGACGAGCTCGCCGATCTCGCGGCCCCTCCAACGCAAAGGGACGCGGGTTGCGTGCTTGCCTGCGCGACCTTCGGGCCACGCCACGGTGCCGTCTTCGAGCACAAGCGCGGCCCCGGTCGCGCCGACGGCCTCCATCGTGCGCTTGACGATCGCCTCGAGGGATTCCTCCAGATAGAGAGACTCGGAGACTGCTTCGGAGATCGACGCGAGCGCCTCCAGCTCTGCGACGCGCTGCTGCGCTGCCTCGTAGAGCTTGGCGTTCTCGATCGCCTGGGCCACCTGGCCGGCGATGGCCATGAGGAGGTCGATCTCGGCGGCGCTGAACTCCCTCGGCGCCTCCGTCCGGACGTTCAGCGCACCCTCGAGGCGCTCTCGTGCCAGGATCGGGACCGCGAGGATCGACTCGTACTGCTCCTCGCGGAGGTTCGGAAAGCTCTTGAAGCGCGGGTCCAGGTGAGCGGCCCGCGGAATCATCACGGGCGCGCGCTCCGCAGCCGCCGACCCCGTGATCCCGTCCCCGGGGCGCATCTTGGGCACCCTCGTCATCTCCTCGACCCGCGTGCCGAACGAGGCGCGCAGGACGAGCTCGTCGGAGCCCTCGTCGTAGAGATACACGAAGCAGGCGTCCGTCTCGAGCGCCTCCGCGACCTTGCGCGCGATCAGATCGAAGACCTCATCGAGGTCGAGCGTCGAGTTCACGGCCGCGATCGTCTCGGTCAGCAGGCGCAGATGACGCGCCGTTTGATCCATGAACACAGCTTACGCAGGGACTGTAAAGCAAGACGCTTGCGACTCCGATAACAAACCCATGACCCGTTCCACGTCAGCTGGGCGGCCGCCGCGCCTCGTTCTGCGCTTTGCGCTCTACAGCGCGGCCGCGCTGGCTCTGGCAGGCGCCGGCATCCTCTTGGTCGTCCGCCACGAGGCGAAGGTCCACGCCGAACGGGACCTCACGTCGGACGCGACGCGCGCCGCTGCGACTGTCTCAACCGGGCTGCGCAAGGCGGATCTCACTGAACCCGTCACCTCTCCGGGGCGGCTGGCGGCCCTCGACGCCGTCTTCGAGCCGGAACTGATGAGCGGCGTCGTACGAGTGAAGCTCTGGCGGCGCGACGGAACCGTCACTTACTCCACCGACCACTCCCTGATCGGCACCCACTTCGAAGCCGATGAGCTCGACGAAGTGCTCGCCGGCAGGACGGTACGGGACACGGGCCGGCTCAACGACGAAGGCGGCCAGGGAAAGAACATCAAGGTCATCTCGGCCTACGTGCCACTCCGTCTTGCGGACGAGCAGAAGCCGCGGGGCGTTCTCGAGTTCTACAACGACTACGGTCCGATCGAAGCCCAGGTCGGAGCCACGGTCAAGCCGGTCGCACTCGCCCTCGGACTGGCATTGCTCCTGCTCTTCGGCTCGCTCTTCCCGATCCTCCATCAGGTCACGAAGGCGCTCGAGCACCGGAGCGAGCGCCTGGCGCAACAGGCGGAAGAGCTCGAGCGCACCCTGAACGAGCGGCGTCAGGCGGTCGCGGGCCTGCGCGAGGCCGAGTCCCGCTATCGGGCCCTCGTCGAGCAGCTCCCCCTGGTCACCTACATCGCCAGAGTGGATGCCTGGAGCTCCTCCGTTTTCATGAGCCCGCAAATCGAGACGATCCTGGGCTACCCGGCTCAGGACTGGCTCGACGATCCACGGTTCTTCCCGAAGGTCCTCCATCCGGACGACCGCGACAGGGTGCTGGCCCAGCACGCAGACGCGTACAAGACGGGAAGACCCTTCTCCACCCAATACCGCATGATCGCCCGAGACGGCAGGGTCGTGTGGTTCGAGGACAGCGTCACGATCGTCAACGACGCCGAGGGCACACCCTTACAGGCACAGGGCTTCCTGCTCGACATCACCGCTCGCAAGACAGCCGAGCTCGCGCTCAGCGAGAGTGGGGAGCGCTTCCGCACCCTCGTGGCCAACGTCCCGGGCGTCATCTTCCGTTGCTCGATCGACAACGACTGGACGATGGAGTTCCTGAGCGACGAGATCGAGGAGCTCGCCGGGTACCCGGCTTCCGATTTCATCGCAAACAACGTGCGCACCTTCGCGAGCCTCATTCACCCCGAGGACGCGCCGCTCCTCACCCAGGAGGTCGAGGCAGCCGTGGCCGAAGAGAGGCCGTACACGAGCGAGTATCGGACCCTCCACCGCGACGGGAGCACTCGCCACGTGGTCGAGCGCGGGCAGGCCATCCTCGGACGGGACGGAGAGATCAAGCTCGACGGCGCCATCTTCGACGTCACCGAGCGCTGGACGGCGGAGAACGAGCGTCTCAAGCTCGCCTCGATCGTCGAGTCCTCCGACGAAGCGATCATGGCCGCGACGGCAGACGGTCGCCTCTCGAGCTGGAACTCGGGCGCCGAGCGCGTGTTCGGCTACACGGCCGATGAGATCATCGGCAAGCCGATTGCGATCCTGGCGCCGCCGGACAAAAAGGATGAGCCAAACTCCTTCTTCAGGCAGGTCATGGCCGGACAGGCCATCGCCCACCACGAGACCGTGCGCAGGCGCAAGGACGGCGCGCTGATCGACGTCTCGTTTACATTCTCGCCCCTTCGCGACGCAAGTGGAGCCGTAATCGGCGCCTCCGCGATCGCCCACGACATCACCGAGCGCCGCAGGGCGGAGGCGGAGCGGGAGCGGCTACTGCTGGAGCTCGCCGACCAGAACGAACGGCTTCGCGAGCTCGACCGCCTCAAGGACGAGTTCGTCGCGCTCGTCTCGCACGAGCTCCGAACGCCTCTGACCTCGATCCGCGGCTACCTCGAGCTGGTGCTCGAGGAGGAGGCGGGCACGCTGACGGACGAGCAGCGGCAGTTCCTGGGCGTCGTCGAACGCAACGCCCACCGTCTGCTCGCGCTCGTCGGCGACCTCCTCTTCCTCGCACAGGTGGAGGCGGGCAAACTCTCACTGGAGATCGGCGCCGTCGATCTCTCCGCGATCGCCGCGGAGAGCGTGGAGACTGCACGGCCGCTCGCCGAAGACAGGGACATCACGCTCACCCTCGCGACAGGGCCGCTGGCCCTGATCGCGGGCGACCGCGTACGCCTGGCGCAGCTCCTCGACAACCTGATCTCGAACGGCGTCAAGTTCACGCCCCCCGGCGGTCGCGTCGACGTTCGCGTCAAGGGGCAGCACGGGAACGCGACCATCGAGGTGCGGGACACAGGCATGGGCATTCCGACGGAAGAGCAACACCATCTGTTCGAGCGCTTCTTCCGTACCGCGAAGGCAACCGAGCAGGCCATTCCCGGAACCGGGCTCGGCCTCGCCATCTCGAAGGCGATCGTCGATGCCCACGGAGGTCAGATCGCCGTCGCGAGCGCAGACGGCGGCGGCACCACCTTCCGCATCTCACTCCCGATCCGGCACGCTCAACCGACGGAGGCAGAGCCGGTCGAGGAGCTCGCGCTGTGACCGGGAACGGTCAGCCTCTCATCCTGATCGCCGACGACGATCCGGACATCCTCGCTCTCGTCGCGTTCCGACTCGAGCGGGCTGGATACGAGGTCGTCCAGGCGCGGAACGGCGAGGAGGCCATTCAGGTGGCGCTCGCCAGGCGACCGGATCTCGCCGTTATCGACGTGATGATGCCGCGTGTCGACGGCTACGAGGCAACGCGCCAACTGCGCCAGCACGAAGAAACGAGCCGGATGCCCATCATCCTCCTGACCGCGCGCGTGCAAGAGGAGGACATCGCGCGGGGCTTCGACGCCGGCGCCGACGACTACGTCAAGAAGCCCTTCAGCCCTCAGGAGCTCGGCTCGCGCGTGCAGGCAGTTCTCGGGCGCCGATGATCGGCGGCCTGGCCTGGGTCTCGGGAGTGCTTGCGCTCCTGAGCTTCCTTCTCGTCTGCGCACTCGCCGGACGGCGGGTCGCGCTTGCCCACGCCGAGCGCCGCCGGCTCAGCACGGAGGAGCGCCTGCGTCCTCTCGCGCTCGCGCTCGTCGAAGGAGAGTCTGTCGAGCTCCCGCGCTTCGGCGCGTACGAGTCGCGCGCGCTCGCGAGAGTACTAGCGCGCTACGCCCGCCAGGTGAGCGGCACCGCCCTCGCCCACATCGGAGGCTTCTTCGAAGATCGGGGTCACATCGCCCGAGAGGTGGCGCAGCTGGAAAGCCGTCGAGCCTGGCGCAGGGCAAGCGCCGCCCACGCGCTGGGCGGCATGGCTTCGACGAGTGCGACTCCTGCGCTATTGCAAGCACTCGGCGATTCCGACCGGGACGTGGCAGCCGCGGCGGCGAGAAGCCTCGGGCACCTTGGTGCGCTCGACGCGGTCGAGCCGCTCGTCTACGCCCTCGTCGACGGCCGCCTCCCCAGGGCGGTCTCGGCGCAGGCCCTGCTCTCGATCGGACCGGACGCGGTTCCCCGCTTGCGCGGCCTCCTGGCGGACGCCCCGGTCGAGGTGGCGGCCTTCGCCGTCGACCTCATCGGGCTGCTTGGGGAAGCCTCCGACTCGCCGCAGCTGGTGGAGCTCCTGCGGGACACATCGGCGGAAGTGAGAGCGCACGCGGCGCGGGCGCTTGGGCGCCTCGCCGCCCAGGATGCGTCCGACGAGTTGCGTCGAGCCCTCGAGGACCGGATTCCGTTCGTGCGGGTGAACGCGGCCCACGCGCTCGGAGCTATCCGCGACGCATTCGCCGCCCCGGCCCTCGCGCGACAGGCGCGCGGGGACGAGTTTGATCCCGCCGAGGCCGCTGCGCGAGCCCTGGCGCGGGTCTCTCCCGGGGTCCTCGTCGCCGTCGCCGCCGAGCCCGGGTCGGGGCCGCATCTTGCTCAGGCCGTCGACCTCCTTCACGTGCAGACGTGAGGATCTTCGAGGGCGCTCTCGTCCTCTTCTCCCTGATCTCGTTCGGTTACTTCGTCGCGCTGAACGCCGTCTATCTCACCTTCACCGCGATTGCATGGCGAGGGGTGACCTACTATCGGCGGGCCCGCGAGTTCTCCGGGGCCGAGGAGGCGTTCGCCTCCCCGCTGACCCCACCGGTCTCGATCCTCCTTCCGGCCTTCAACGAGGAGGCCGGGATCGTCGAGAGCGTCCGCTCGCTCCTGGCCCTGCGCTATCCGGAGCTCGAGGTGATCGTGGTCAACGACGGATCGACCGACGCGACGCTTCGGCGCCTGACAGAAGCGTTCGATCTCGTGCCGGTCCGCAAGGCTTCGCGCGCCGGGCTTCCGACAGCGCTGGTGCAGGGGAGCTATGCGTCGCGCAAGCACCACGACCTCTGGGTCATCGACAAGGAGAACGGCGGCAAGGCCGACGCGTTGAACGCCGGCATCAACGCCGCGAGATATCCGTACTTCTGCGCCCTCGACGCTGACGCGATGCTCGAGCCGGATGCTCTCCTCCGGGTGGCGAAACCGATCCTCGACGATCCCGACCTCGTCGTGGCAACGGGGGGAATCGTTCGGATCGCGAACGGCTGCCGCATCGAGCACGGGCAGGTCGTGGACGTGGGCTTGCCGCGCAGCCCCCTGGCCACGCTTCAGGTGGTCGAATACCTGCGCGCGTTCCTGGTTGGCCGGATGGGCTGGAGCCGCGCCGGCGCGCTCCTCATCATCTCGGGCGCGTTCGGCCTGTTCCAGCGCAGTGTGGTCGCCGCCGCAGGCGGATATTCGACGACGACTGTCGGGGAAGATGTGGAGCTGGTCGTGCGCCTCCACCGCTACCTCCGCGAGCGGGGAGAGGACTATCGCATCCAGTTCATTCCCGATCCCGTCGCCTGGACCGAAGTGCCCGAGGACATCCGGTCGCTGAGCCGTCAGCGGCGGCGGTGGCAGCGCGGCCTCGTTGAGGCCCTGTGGCGCCATAAGCGAGTGACGCTGAACCCCCGGTTCGGCGTGTTCGGCCTGGTCGCGGTGCCCTCCTTCTTCCTCCTGGAAATCGCCGGGCCCACGATCGAGCTGGTCGGGTACCCCGCCGTGATCGCCGGTTCGGCGCTCGGATATCTCTCCCTTACCTTCCTCCTTGCTTTCGCCGTGCTCGCCGTGCTGGTCGGCGCCGTCCTGTCGGTCTCCGCGCTGGCGCTCGAAGAGTTCAACTTTCGCCGCTACCAGCGGGGCCGGGAAGCGGCCCGGCTCGTGGTCATGGCCCTGGCCGAGAACCTCGGCTACCGCCAGCTGCTCACAGCTTGGCGGGTGCTCGGCCTCGTCGATGTCGCGCGCAGGCGGAGGGGCTGGGGCGAGATGCGCCGCCGCGGGCTCGGCTACGCGCCCGCACGCGGCGAGTCGCGGGGCCGATAGCGGTAACCGAAGCCGCGAACCGTCTCGATCGGGGAATCGCCCGCGGCGGCCGTAGCGATCTTCTGGCGCAGATACCCAACGTAGAGCTTCGTCCGCGCGCGCGAGCCCGTGAGCGGGTCGCCCCAGACCAGCTCCAGTAGCTGGTCGTGCGACAGCACCTGGTTCGGGTTGCGCACGAACGTCGCAAGGAGCTTGAACTCGAGTGGGGTCAGCGCCACGGTCTGGCCGGCCACTGTCACTTCGCGCTGTGCGAAATCAATGGTGACCAGGCCGTCAGCGTACGTCCCCGGCTGCTCAGTCCGGTCGCGGACGCGCCGAAGGTGGGCTTCCACGCGCGCCAGGAGCTCCTGGCGACCGAAGGGCTTGGTCACATAGTCGTCCGCTCCCGCCTTCAGGCCGCGCACCTTCTCCAGCTCGGCCGCCCGCGCGGTCAGCATGACCACGGGAACGTCGCTCACGTCTCGAATGCGCTCGAGCGTCTGCCAGCCGTCGAGCTCGGGCATCGAGACGTCGAGGAGGACGAGATCTGGAGACGTCGAGTAGAGCGTACGCAGGCCCTCCCGGCCGTTGGGACTCTCCAGGACCTCGTAGCCCGCCCGCTCGAGGAGCTCGCGAACGAGGCCACGGATATCGGCGTCGTCGTCGACGACGAGCACGCGAGCTCGCTTCATACCCGTTCCATACCAGATGTAGCCGAGATTGGCCGATCATTAGAAGGTGGCGAGGGTGCTGATCTGTGAGCCGCATCCCGAGGTGCGGGAGCTTCTCAGCCAAATCGTGGTCCGGCTCGGCCATGAACCCGTGCTGGAGGATGCTGAGCTCGGACCGGTCGATGCGATCGTCCTCGAGCCCTCCCACGCACCAAGTGTCGAGCGCGCCCAGGCTTTCAGGGCGGTGAAGAGCGACACCCCGATCGTGTGCGCGAGCATCGAGCTTCCGGACGCGGGCTCACGTCGCCTCGCCCCGATCGCGTACCTGGTGAAGCCCTTCGCGCTCCCCGACCTCCAGCATGCAATTTCGCGGGCGCTCTCGAACGGCAAGGGCACCCCCCAGGCGAAACCCTGAGGCGCCACCAGGCGGCGACGTCCAGGACACGCCTGCTTAACGACCACGAGCCGCTCAGGAAAGCAGCTCGCGGTCGGCCGTCAGTCAGTCCCCCGCTTCACGAAGAAGCGGCGACACTGCGGCAAATTCTACAACACGCCCAGGTATTTCTCCATCTCCCAGGGCGTGAGCTGGACGCGGTAGTCGTCCCACTCCTTGCGCTTCAGCTCGACATAGCGGTCGAAGATGTGCTTGCCCAGCGCGCGGCGGACGAGGTCCGAGCCCGCGAGCTCGTCGATCGCCTCGCCGAGCGTCTCCGGAAGGCCGACGATGCCGCGCTCGCGGCGCTGCTCGGCCGTCAGGTGATAGAGGTTCTGCTCCATCGGCGGCGGAAGCTCATAGCCTTTCTCGATTCCCTCGAGCCCCGCATGGAGCAGCGCAGCGAAGGTGAGGTACGGGTTGCAGGCGGGATCGGGACAGCGAATCTCCGCGCGCGTCGCCTGCTCGTTCCCGGGCTTGTAGAGCGGGATCCGGATGAGAGCGGAACGGTTGCGGCGCGACCACGCGACGTAGACGGGCGCCTCGTAGCCCGGCACGAGGCGCTTGTAGGAGTTGACCCACTGGGCGAAGACCGCCGAGAGCTCGCGGGCATGGTGAAGCTGCCCCGCGATGAAGGCCTTGCCGACGTCGGACAGGTGCCACTCGTCGTCCGGGTCGAAGAACGCGTTGTTTCCGTCGGCGAAGAGGGACTGGTGCGTGTGCATCCCCGAGCCGTTCTCGCCGAAGAGCGGCTTCGGCATGAAAGTGGCGTGGTAGCCCGCCTTCTTCGCGATCTCCTTCACGACGAGGCGATACGTGATCGTGTGGTCGGCCATGTCGAGCGCAGGCGCGTAGCGCATGTCGATCTCGTGTTGAGACGGCCCCACCTCGTGGTGGACGTACTCGATGGGGATCCCCATGGACTCGAGCGCCTTGACGGTGTCGTGACGCAGGTCGCTCGCCGCGTCCATGACGGTCATGGCGAAGTAGCCGCCTTCGTCAAGTGTCTCCGTGCCCTCGTCGGACTTGAAGAGGAAGTACTCGAGCTCGGGACCGACGTTGAAGGTGTCGAAGCCCATGCTCTTCATGCGCTCGAGCGCGAGGCGGAGGACGTGACGCGGGTCGCCGTCGTAAGGCTCGCCGTCGGGGGTGACGACGTCGCAGATCATTCGGGCGACGACGTGGCCCCCGTTGGGCATGAGCTGGAAGGTGGCGGGATCCGGGATCGCGACCATGTCCGATTCCTCGATCGCGTTGAAGCCGGAGATGGACGAGCCGTCGAACCCCATGCCGTCGTCGAGCGCACCCTCGAGCTCGTCGAGCGTGATGGCGAAGCTCTTGAGATGCCCTTCGATGTCGGTGAACCAGAGGTGGACGAACTCCACGCGCTCGTCCTTGACCCGCTGGAGCACTGCTTGCCGGGCCCCGAGATCGCTCGTCGCCCTTCCTGACTGCTCGACCTGCGCCATTTGCTACCTCCTTAAATGCAAAGAGCCCCGGACGGAGCTCCCGTCCGAGGCCTCGTCGCCTCCGAACACCTATCGGAGTCTACACACGGTTTCTGAAGGCTGATTCAGCCTGATCGCTTGAGCTTGCCGTGGCGCTTTGCGTGGCGCTCGCCGCGGCGGAAGACCTCGAGGCCGAGCGGAACGGCCACCGCCCCGATGATGATGAGAGGCCAGATGTCGTGCCAGACGGCGCCCACCCCGGCGCCGTCGAGGATTGCGGCGCGAATGCCGTCGAGCGCGTAGGTCGCCGGGGAGATCACTGCGAGCGCCTGCATCCAGCCCGGCAGCACGTCGACGGGGTAATAGACGCCGGAGACCACGAGTAGGACTCCCTGCGCGATAAAGCCCAGCTGAACGCCCTTCTCCGGCGAGATGAGCGGCAGGACGGCTGTCATCATCCCGATCCCGACGAACGAGATCGAGGCGATGGCCAGCACCACGACCGCCGACCAGAAGTTTGCCTCCGGCAGCTGCAGGTCGAACAACGCCGCCACGATCCCGAACAGGAGCACGGCACGGACAACCCCGTAGGCGACCGAGAAGATGCCCATGCCGGCCAGGTGCACCGGCCGCGCGAGCGGAGCCATGAAGGTGTATTCGATCGTCCCTTCCCAGCGTTCCCAGGCAACCGTCTCGGTGAGGATCTCGAAGATGATCCCGAGATAGGCCCAGATGACGGCACCGATGAGGAGGATCGTCGTCGTCCGCTCCACGTCGATCTGGCCGCCGGCCGCCTCGATGCCCTTCGCGATGTAGACGATCGTGAGCGTGTTCGCGACCGTCCAGACGAAGAAGGCGATGTCCCACCAGATGTAGCGGCGAACGAGGTAGACGTTGCGCTCGACCACGCCGGCCAGGCCGATCAGCTCGCCGCGAAGAGTCGCAGCTGCCCCTCTCATCAGTCCTCCTCCTCCTCATCGTCGACGAGGGCGCGGCCGGTCGCGGCGAAGAACGCCCCTTCGAGCGTCTCAGTCTCGTAGCGGCGCTTGAGCTCGTCTGCGGTTCCGAGCGCGATCAGCTCGCCGCGGTGGAGGATCCCGATGCGATCGGCAAGAGCCTCGGCCTCGTCGAGGTCATGGGTGCAGAGCAGGATCGTGGCGTCGTGGATCTGCCTAACCTCACGGATGAACTCCTGGACCTCGAGCTTGGAACGCGGATCGAGACCCGTCGTCGGCTCATCGAGGAGCAGGAGGACGGGCGCGGTCAGGAGCGCGCGTGCGAGCGCGACCTTCTGCTGCATGCCGCGGGAGAGCGCCTCCATCGCCTCGCCTCTCCGCTCGACAGGGAAGCCCACGCGCTCGAGGATCTCGGGGATGCGCCTGCTCGTCTCGCCGCGGGTCATGCCGTAGAACCGGGCCGAGTAGCTCAGGTTCTCGGTCGAGGACATCTTCTTGAAGAAGGAGGCTTCGACCGAGACGCGGTTGACGAGCCGCCGAACGGCGCGGGGATCTCCGAACACGTCGTGGCCGAACACGTGGGCGCTCCCGCCGTCGTGCAGAAGGAGGGTGGCCAGCAGGCGGACCAGAGTCGACTTGCCCGAGCCGTTCGCACCCAGGACGGCGACACACTCGCCCCGTTCGATCGTGAACGAGATGCCACGCAGGGCAGGCACACGCCGACGGCGCCACGGTCCGTCGCGGCGGACGAATTCCTTACGGAGATCGGAGACTTCTACGGCGGTCATTCAGCGTGCTCCTTCGAGGTAGAACGGTTCAGAGTCGAGCCGGCAGGCAGAAGCCGGGCCAGGCGGGCCCCGGCAACGGATGTCTCAGACTCTGGCGAGGAACATGCCGCCGCCCACGATACCGGCCCCGCCCGGCTCCGTCCACCCCGCGAGCTAGCGTTTCTCCCGACGAACGCCGACGGCGGCGTTTGTCGCAGGCGACGGTGCCTCAGGAGTCTTCGACCCCTGGGGCTTTTCTCGTTAAGGAGGGCGGATGGAGCGAATTGCGGACAAGCACTACCTGGCCAACGGAGCGCAGCCCAAGCCGGACGAGGCGATTGCGTGGGCCAGTGAGACGAAGGCCAAGATGGTCGACCTCAAGTTCTGCGACCTGCTCGGGAGCTGGCAGCACATGACGATGCCGCTGCGGGCGCTCGACGCGTCCGCGTTCGACGAAGGTCTCGGCTTCGACGGGTCGTCGATCCGTGGCTGGCAGGGCATCGCGGAGAGCGACATGCTCCTCATGCCCGATCCGGCAACCGCCGTGCTCGACCCTTTCACGGCCGAGCCGACGCTCTCGCTCATCTGCGAGATCGCCGATCCGTTGACTCGCGAGCCGTATCACCGCGACCCGCGCCGCATTGCGCGCCGCGCGGAAGAGCACCTCCTGGCAACGGGCATCGCCGACACGGCGTACTTCGGGCCGGAGTGCGAGTTCTTCCTCTTCGACGAGGTCTCGTACGAGACGGGAATCAACGCTTCCCATTACGCCGTCGACTCAGCCGAGGGCCACTGGAACTCCGGCAAGCCTGGCCTCGGCTACACGGTGCGCGAGAAGGAGGGCTACTTCCCGCCCGCGCCGCACGACACCCTCGCCGACATCCGCACTGCGATGGTGCTGACGCTCGAGCGGCTGGGAATCCCCTGCGAGTTCCACCACCACGAGGTCGCCTCCGGCGGCCAGTGCGAGATCGACCTTCGCTACGAGACGCTCACGCGCATGGCCGACCAGGTCATGACCTACAAGTACGTCGTTCGCAACGTCGCCCGGGCGCACGGGAAGACCGCGACCTTCATGCCGAAGCCGCTCTTCGGCGACAACGGCTCAGGCATGCACACCCATCAGTCGCTCTGGCTGAAAGGGACGCCCCTGATGGCGGACAAGTCGGGCTACGCCGGCCTCTCGCTGCTCGCGCGCCAGTACCTGGGCGGCCTCCTCATGCACGCCCCGGCCCTGCTCGCGTTCTGCGCCCCGGCGACGAACTCCTATCGCCGGCTCGTGCCCGGCTACGAGGCCCCGGTGAACCTCGTGTATTCGCAGCGCAACCGCTCGGCCGCGATCCGCATCCCGATGTACTCCTCGTCGGCCAAAGCCAAGCGCATCGAGTTCCGCTGCCCGGACGCCACCGCCAACCCGTACCTCGCCTTCGCGGCGATGCTGATGGCCGGGATCGACGGCGTGGAGAACGACCTCGACCCGGGCTCGCCGGCGGACTACGACCTCTTCGAGGACCCGAGCGGCCGGATCGCCCAGGTGCCGGGCTCGCTCTCGGAGGCGCTTGACGCGCTCGAGTCCGACCACACGTTCCTGACCCGCGGCGGCGTCTTCAGTGAAGACCTCATCCGTACGTGGATCGAGTACAAGCGCGAGAACGAGGTGGACGTCGTCCGCCTGCGGCCGCACCCGGCCGAGTTCGCCCTTTACTACGACGCCTAGGACCTGCGAGGGGGCGGGCTGCGCCGCCCCCTCGATCTACACGGGGCTGGTCTCGCTTTCGCGCAACGGCTCGGGCGCAGGTGGCAGGCAGCCGCGAAGGCCGAGGTCGGCGAACTGGGCGCGCTTGCGGCCCTCCGCCCGCGCTATCTCTTGTGCATGCCGGGAAAAGGCGCGCGGATTGCCGGCGCGCAGCGCATCGCGCAAGGCGATGAGGGCCTTCTGCTCCCGCTCGAGCAGCCGCTTGAGCTCGCGCACCTCCCGCTGGAACGCGAACGGGGTGTTCAGGCGGCGAAACACCGCCAGGCTGGTGCGACCGAGACGGATCGTGCTGTCGAAGGCGAAGAGCGCGTCGGCCGGGCTTGCGGCGCGCCGAAAAGCCTTCGCGATCGCCCGGACTCGCTTGCGTTCCCAGGCACAGATCGTCTCCACGCGGTCCCGCCATTCCGCCTCGACAAGACCCGGATTCGCCGGCCCCTCAGTCGGCGCCTTGGGACTTTCCGGCGGCGGGAGGAAGCCGCCGGCCCAGAGCGCCCCTGGTACGGCGCCCACGACAAGCAGGATTGCCACGATTCTCACGGCAGAGACCGACGATGTCATCCATCGGCGCGTAAGGGATCGAACGGATGGGGGGTCCGACCTAGGCGGTCGGCGGGCTGTAAACGGCCACGCCGGGGTCAGACCTCGGCGTGGCCAAAAAAGTCAGCCGAAGGCGATGAGGTAAGGCTGCCAGCCGTCCGGGATCTTCGGAGCCGAGAGTGTCACGAAGAGCGCCGGCGCGGGCGGTCGCGGCGGCGCGATCAGGTGCATCTGCACCTCGTGGAGCAGGCGATTCCCCTTCCTCAGGTTGCACGGAGCGCAGGAGGTGACGACGTTCTCCCAGACGGAGTCGCCTCCGCGGCTGCGCGGGACGACGTGGTCCAGGGTCAGCTTCCCCGAGGTGCCGCAGTACTGGCAGCGCCAGCCGTCGCGCGCAAAGAGGGCTCGGCGCGAGATCTTGCGCTTCACCGCGCGCGGAACGCGCACGTACTGGATGAGGCGGATGACGTGTGGCCAGAGAAACGTGTCGCTGGCCGAGCGAAGTGGTCGAGGCAGGTCTTCGAGCACCTCGGCCTTCCCCTTGAAGACGAGCACGTGCGCACGCCGTACGGTGCAGACGTTCAGCGGCTCGTAGCTGGCGTTGAGGACGAGGACCTGCTGCATCTGCCCAAATCGTAACTAACGCTGAGGCAGCAACAGCTCCAACAGATCGTCCGCAACCGGCTTGAACCCTCGCCCGCGGTAGAAGGCCAGCGCCCGGTCGTCGTCGGATTCCACGACGACCTGGAGCGCGCGGGCGCCCTGCCAAATCGCGTAGCCCTCCGCGAACTCGAGCAGCTGGCGCCCGACCCCTTCCGCCTCGTGCTCAGGGCTCACGAAGAGCTGGTCGACGCGGACTGCCTGCTCGGCCCGCTCGAGGGCGACGTACCCCGCCGGCGCGCCTTCGAGCTCGGCAACGAAGACCGTCTCGCGCTCGAGGACTGCCAGCGTCGTCTCGTCCGCGCCGCGATCGAGGTTTGCGAGCCCGAAGAGGAGCGGCTCGTCTGCCTGCTCGTAGGGCCTGATCTCAGCCTTGCGGTACGTCATAGGTGCTCAATATGCCATGGCGCGGTCGACCGCTTCCTGCTCTTCCGGCGAGAGAGCGAGGGAAGGCCGGCCACGGTCAAGCTCCTTCACGTAGATGCGCGCGTAGTCGCGTCCCTGGATCGCGCTCACGATGACGCCCGACCTGGCAGCGTCGAGGAACGCCAGCGAGGCTGACTGGTGCCCGCCGGCGTCCTCGTAGGCGTCGTAGCGGACGATCGACGTGTGCGAGAGACATCCGTCCACCCGCTTGTCGATGCGAGACAGCCCCGCGGCCACCTCGTCGACAGCGCGATGGAGGTCGTCGATGCGGGCCTGCAGCGAGAGGGCGAACTCGACGAGGTCGTCCTTGTCGCGACCGATCAGCACCTTTTGCGCTTCGCGCACGCGTCGTATTTGGACGAAGAACGCGATCGCGAGGAGAAGGGCGAGAAAACCTGCGGCAGCCGCGCCGATCGCGACCCAGCCGACCGCCGTGGTCAGTGAGCTGGGCAACTACTTATCCAAGCGTGAAGATGACCGGGTATTCCGCGGTGTTGTTCGCCGTGTTCGACTCGCCGGTGACCGGATCCACGTTGACCTTGACGATCGTCCGTGTCCCGAACGAAGGCGGCCCGAGGTTGCGGAAGACGACGGTCTTCGTCTCGCCTGGATTGATGAGGTCGATTACCTGCTTGCGCCGGGTCGGCTGCGGGCTCTGCTGGATCGTCAGGGAAACCGTGATCTGCGTCTCCTGGCTCTCGCCCGAGTTCTTCACGAGCACCTGGAACGAGAGCCGGTCAGATGCCTTGACAGTGTTGTCCTCACTGGGGGAGAGCTGTTGGGCGCCCGGCTGCACGATCACGCTGACGATCTGACTCCCGTGCAGTCCACCCGCGGACGGGCTCCGCGTCAGCCGCTCCACGATCAGGGTCCAGGCGGTTGGGCTCGCCAGGTCTCCGTTCTGGACGAACTTGGACTCCGGAATCGGGATGCCCTGGACGCCCTCCTTGTTCATCACCGTGCGCGAGCCTTCGTTGAAAAGGTCCGCGTAGACGACGTCGCTCGCCACGAGGCGTTGCGCAGGTATCGAAAGCCTCTGGCCCGCCTCGGCCGCATCCTTGGTCGACTGCACCTGGGCGAAGGCCTGGGCGAGCCCGTCGAGCCCTGTGACCCGGAACTCGAAAGCCTGCACGAGGCTCTCCTGCTCGTCGCGCAGCGGGCCCGGGGGCTCGAGCTTGCGCGCGCTGGCGAGGATCTGGGTGGACTGCTGGCGGAGGCCGTCGAGCTCGTCTCGGAGGTCGGCAAGCTTGATTCCAGGCGTTGTGATCAGCTGGTTCAACCGCTTTCCGACCTGCTCGGACTCGCTCGCCCGACCCGTGACCGCTTCCATGTACGAGCGGTACTCGGCCTTCTTCTGCCCCGAGCGGCAGCTGTTGACCCAGAGGACGAGGATGACCGCGAGGAGGATCGCCCCCGCGATGAGAATCCCGAGCCGGAAAAGCGAGGGCTGAGGGCCCCCGCCGCCGCCCGGGGGACGTGAGGGCATGCGCGGCCCGCGCCGAGGGGTCGGTCGCTCCCGGTCCGACGACTCGACGGTTGGAGACTCGTCGAAGAAGTCGAACTCGATGTCGGTCTGGGGATCGGTGCGCTCGCGCTCGAACATGTCCGAGAGAGGGGCCGAAAGTTGGTCGAGTCTACCACCCTGCCCGGCGATAGCAGGAGTTTAAGCCTCCACCGCCAAGAGCAGGACGCCGATGGAGCGCGCCGTCGCCCTTCACCACGACCATCTCGTCCTTGGCCGCTACCGGCCCCTGCGACCGCTCGGCAGCGGGGGGTCTGGCTCGGTCTGGCTCGTGCGGGACGAGCGCTCGGCTCGTGACGTCGCGCTCAAAGTCGTCCCTCGAGAAGGCAAGGCCGGGTCGCGAGCCGAGCGAGAGGTGGAGGCCGCGACCCGGCTGCGCCACCCGCGTTGCCTACGAGCGCTCGCGCTCGAGCGGGACGATCGGCATGTCTATGTCGCCTACGAATACATCCCCGGCCACACGCTGCGGCAGGCGCTCCGTCACGGCGAGCTCGACGACGCCGACGCCGTCGAGGCGGGAGCGCAGGTGCTGGAGGCACTCG
>Ga0209887_1000141_pt1 | contig 20677 bp, 21 predicted proteins | sample GWRWN1_30_40_FD_187230 | JGI IMG/M metagenome (GOLD analysis project Ga0209887, IMG submission 187230) | Riverbed sediment microbial communities from areas with no vegetation in Columbia River, Washington, USA - GW-RW N1_30_40 (SPAdes)... | ecosystem: Environmental > Aquatic > Freshwater > River...
GAGCCCACGCTGACTGGCTGGCCACCAGCGATCAGCCGCCCGGCGACACCGACAACCAGGCCATCCGACTCCTGACCACCGACGGCGCGCCAACCTACGAGAAGGGATACGCCGGGATCCTGGTCCATCATGTGACCGGCATCCCAGCCGCCGATTTCCCGGACTCGGCTTTCTGGAATAAGACGCCGGACCCATACATCTTCGAGCCGAACACCCAGGGATCCCCGCGACTCGTCGTCGCGTTCCAAAACGCAGCCGGCCAATTCAATGGATATGGCGCGCTGCGGAAGAACACGCGCCTCAACGGTTGGGAGGACGTCTCGGACCAGACGAACTATCCAAATGCTGCCTGGGACGTCATGGGCGGGCCGTGCGTGTTCCTATACAACGTGAAATGGTCCGTGGTGCAATCGTGCTTCGCCGGGCACACGACGTTGTCGGTCTTCCTGGTCGCCGACGCGTACGGCATCTACCACCTCATCGACGACATCACCGTCGACGGGAAGACGTTCTCCAGCGCTGCCGACAACGGCAAGGGGAACAACAACTCGGCGGGGCCCACCGCGACAACGGATCCGAGCCTGCTTCCGCCCTTATTCCTCCTTGCCCTGCCCCTCTGAGCCAGTCTGGAGGACGGGCTCCCTCTATTGGAAATGACGCAGGAGAGGCCCCGCCTCGGTGGGGCCTCTCCAGTGAACGTGCTCAGGCTGGTGCTCATGCGCCGCTCGAGCTCCGCTCCTCGTCGGGGACGAGCCGCACGACGAAGTAGAGGATGGCCGCGAGGAAGACGGCGGCCTGCTCCACGTTCATCAGGATGCCGCCAAAGTTCTGGTCCTGCGACGGTGAGAGCCCCCAGAGCCGCGGCGCCTCCGCGTAGAAGTCGTAAAAGGGCGTCTCCGAGAACGTGAGCCCCAGCCCGAGGAAGACCGACCCGACGAAGGCCGCCCCGAGGTAGCCGATCTTCACGGGGACCGAGACGTCGTGCGGCTCGCCTGCAAGCACCGGCCACCAGAAGAGGAGACCGACGGCGATGAGGAGCGCGTGCTCGATGTTGAGGGCCCACGGATTGCGGAGGGCGAAGTCGTAGAAGACGGCCAGATGGATTCCGTACCAGGCCACCAGCCACACCGGGAGGGCGATCTTCGGCCGCGTTATCCAGGCGAACACGAGGCCTCCGCGGCGGGCGATCGCCGCGCGCATCGCGGGCGTCAGGCCAATGAGAATCAACGGTGGCGCCCAGTCGGCGATCATCACGTTCTGAAGCAGGTGGATGAGCAGGAGATAGTGGACGGCGATCGTCTCGAGGGGCGAGTTGAGAGCCCCCACGATCAACAGCAATCCGACCGCGAAGAGAAGAGCGCGCCGGCCGGGCGGGTCGCGTCTGGCGGCGGCCCAGTAAACGACCGCCGCCACGGCCACCAACACGAGGAAGAGAGGCTCGAAGCTGAAGGAGGAAGCCGGCGGCGCGCTCACGCCGCTTCGGCGGCCTCGCGCCTGACGACCTGGCGATGGGAGGCGACGAGGAAAAACGCGACGCAGGTTCCGAGCGTGACCGCCTGCTCGACCATCATCACGATGCCCGCCAGCCGCTGGTCGCCCAGGGGGGAAAGGTCGAGCAGCCGCTCGTCCTGGGCGGCGTAGGCCGGATAGAGCGGGTCGAAGGAGAATATGAGCACGTCGGAGAGGATCTGCCCGCAGGCGAAGAGGGCCACCGCCAGCGCGATCCTCCCCGCGTAGCGAAGCTCTCTCCGGCGCGCGGGATCGACGAGCTGCGTCCAGACGAGCACGCCCGCCAGCACGAACGTCACGTGCTGGAGGTCGTGGACGGCCCGATGGTCGAGCACGTAGTCGTAGGCGGCCGGGTAATGCCACCCGGCGAGCACGGCGGCCCAGACGGCAAGGCTGACCTTTGGACGTAGGAGGAAGCGCAGGACGGAGCGCAGCGCGCCCACGCGGGCGAGCGGTCCGAGTATCCATCCGGGCAGGAGGAAGAACGTCAACGGCCCGCGCAGCGCGACGAAGGCCAGGGCGACGGCTGCGTCGCCGATCAGGACGTGCTCGAGCATGTGAGCCGAAAGGAGGTACTCCTCGCCGATGGCATCGAGCGGCGAGACGAGCGCGAGCGTCCCGACGGCAACGGCACCGACGAAGAGGAGCGCGCGGTCGATGCCGGCCAGGTCCACCCGGCCTCGCCGCCGTAGTCGGATCCAAGCCTGGCCGAAAAGGACGAGAGCCAGCCCGGCTCCCGCCAGGACCGCAGGAGGCGTCTCCCACGCCGAGCCGAGCTCCGACTTGGAGACGGCGTGCGCCGCCGCCGCACCCGGAAGAAGGAGCGCGGCGGCGGTAGCTGCTGCGAGAGCGAGACCTCGTCGGCGCACGGCCAGATGGTCTCAAAATCATCGGGGTGCCCGGATTTGAACCGGGGACCTCGCCGACCCGAACGGCGCGCGCTACCAGGCTGCGCTACACCCCGAACCGACCATAGGGTACCGAGTTGTGGCAGCCAGGGATGAAATCGTCGCGTTCGCAGACGAGCTCCTCGACACGGCCGCCTACCCCGATTACGGCCCCATGGGCCTCCAGGTCGTGGGAGCGCCCGAGGTTCGCAAGATCGCCTGCGGCGTGTCCGCCTCGCGGGAGCTCTTCGAGCGGGCGGGCGAGGCCGGCGCGCAGATGGTCATAGTCCACCACGGTCTCTTCTGGGAGAAGGACACCCGCGTGGTCGGCCCCGTCATGCGCGCGCGCCTCGAGGCGCTCTTCTACGCAGACCTCTCGCTCGTCGCCTACCACCTGGCCCTCGACGCCCATCCGGAGATCGGCAACAACGCGCTCCTCGCCGACGCGCTCGGGGTCACGCGCGAGCGGCGGTTCACGGACTGGGGCTACGGCGGCCCGCTCGAGGAGCCGATGCCCGTCAGCGAGTTCGCTACGCGGGTCCAGGAGAAGCTCGACCGCCCGCCGCTCGTCTTCTCATACGGGCCCGAGCAGGTCGAGCGGGTCGCCGTGCTCACCGGCGGCGCCGCCCGTTTCGTTTCGGATGCGGCCGCGCAGGGATACGACTGCTTCGTCACCGGTGAGGCGGACGAGCCGACCAAGCACGCCGCCAAGGAGGCCGCGATCCACTTCGTGGCCGGGGGCCACTACGCGACGGAGACGCTAGGCGTCCGCGCACTCGCGGCCAAGCTGGCGGACGAGTTCGGCCTCGAGTGGAAGTTCGTCGACCTCCCGAACCCCGTCTAGAAACGGTTCAAGAATCTCGGCGCACGCGTGAGGCTGCTCGCCGACGAGCAGGTGGCCCGCCGCCGGCAGGGTCCGGATCGGAGCGCGGAGACGACGCGCGTACTCGAAGCCGTCAGCAAGTGGAACCAGCCGGTCACGCGATCCCCAGAGGAGCAAGACCGGACAACGAACATGATCAAGGTCCGGGCGCGGGTCGTCTCTCAGGAGCGCGCGGCCCGCCATGCCGACGTCCGTGTGCTGCGAGGGACCCTCCAGAAATCCGAGGACGCCCTCAGGTGCGAGCGCCGGCGGGTCGACGGCTCCCCACAGTCCAAAGGGAAGCCAGCGCAGCCTCGGCCGCCGGGCGAAAGTGCCGCGGAAGCGGGTCATGACCCGCGCTGGGCGAAGGGCGCCCGTGACGGCGAGCCAGATCTCCGCGCGCCTCGAGACCGAGACGATGCCCGCGGCCGCGACGAGGGCGAGCCCAGTGACGCTCTTGGGGCGAGAGACGGCGAGGCGGAGAGCGATGACGCCGCCCATCGAGTAGCCGATGAGCGGCGCCGGGAACATACCTTCGAGCTCTGCCAGCGCGGCGACGTGGTCGGCGTAGGCGGTCAAGTCGTCGGCGCGCTCGAGCGGCTCCGTCTTCCCGTGGCCTGGAAGGTCCGGAATGAGCACGCGATGACGCCGAGCCAGGAGCGGCGCGAGCAGTGTGAAGTTGACAGCGGCTCCGCCCAGCCCGTGGACGACGACGAGCGGCGGGCCCTCGCCGCCGACGAAGTAACGGGTGCGCACACCGTCGACCTCCGCGACGCGCGGCTCGAACCCTCGGAGGAGCGTTGCTTCAGACACGTCCGATGAATATTCTGTCTATATGGACTTGGAAGGAGCGCGGAGCCTTTGAGCGCCGCCGCCGACATGGAAGGACGCGTCTAGCCCGCCTCGGTGCGCTGAAGGCGGGCTTTTTTGCGCCTGACCCCGAAAGGAGACGATGTGGCAAATCACCTGACGCCAGAAGAGCTGTCGAAGGAGCTCGGAATCGAGCGTGACGAGGTCATCCGCCTCTGCATCGAGGAAGCGATCCCGATCTACCAGGGCAAGATCGACAAGAGCCTCTTTCAGGCTCAGCTCGAGGCGTCGGAGATCAGCCGCGCGTCCGCCGCGTAGCCAGTAAGGAGGGGGCTCGCGGGGGAACCATGGGTTCCCCCGCGCTGAAGAGCCTCTTTCAGGCTCAGCTCGAGGCGTCGGAGATCAGCCGCGCGTCCGCCGCGTAGCCAGCACTAGCGGGCCGCCGCGCGCTTCCGGGACGTGGACGCCTTCTTCTTCGGCTTCGCGGCCGCGGGCTTGCCTTTGTCCTGCTGAGCCTGCGCGACGCTCTGTTTGAGAGCGTCCATGAGATCGATGACGGGCGCCTCGGGCGCCGGCTCGGGGCGGGCGATCTCCTGGCCGGCCAGCTTCGCGTCGAGCATCGCTCGAAGCTCGTTGCGGTACTCGTTCTTGTACTCCTCAGGATCGAAGTCGCCGACAAGGCTCTCGACGAGCTGACGGGCCATCGCCAGCTCAGGATCCTTCACGTCGGTCTCTTCGACGGCCTCGTCGATCTCGGCGCGCGGGCGAATGTCTTCGGCGAAATAGAGGGTCTCGAGCACCAAAGACTCGCCGAGCGGCCGGATGAGGCACAGGTTCTCCTTGCCCCAGAGGACGAACTTTCCCACGGCCGCCATCCCAGCGTCCTGCATCGCGCGGAGCAGGAGGACATAGGGGCGTCGTTGCGCCTCCGGTCCCGCCGGAGCGAGGTAGTAGGCGCGATCGAAGTAGATCGGGTCAACTTGGTCGATGGGCACGAAGCGGACGATGTCGACCGACTGGGAGCGTTGGAGGGCTACAGCCTCCAGGTCGGACTCCTCCACGAGCACGAACTGCCCCTTGGCGAACTCCCAGCCCTTGACTAGCTCGTCGGCCTCGACGTCTCGCTCGTGCACGGGGCAGTAGCGCTTCTGCTTGATCGGCGTTCCGCACTCACGGTGCAGCGTGCGGAAGGCCGTGTCCTTGCGCTGCTGCGCGACGGCCAGCCCGATCGGGATGTTGACCAGGCCGAAGTTGATGGATCCGTTCCAGATAGTCCGCATAGGCCGCTAAGAGTAGCTGAAGACCGCATAGTTTCTGGCTTTGCGCCCGAATCCCTTTGTCGGTTTGAAGCGTTAAGAGATTAGGTACTCAATTAGGTACGGAGGGGTTGCTTCTCACGAGAAAGGCTCCGCAGATCGATCTGACGCTCGACGGCCGGCCGACGGCCACGCGAGAGCTTCGCGCGGCCGTGGAGCGCATCGCGGAGCAGTGCGGGCTCGACCCGGGTGAGCGTTTCGAACTCAAGCTCGCGGCCACCGAAGCGGTCACGAATGCGCTCAAGGAGACGCCTGAGAATCACACGGTCGACGTCACAGTGGCCGGGCACGAAGACGCCGTGGACGTCGAGGTCGTCGACCAAGGGGTGTTCTCCCCAGTTCGAGCGGCACTGCATCGCGGCCCGGACGCCGAAAGTGGCCGCGGGATCCCCATCATCCTGGCTCTCGTCGACGAGGTGGAGTTCGCCCAGACCAGCAGCGGTACCCGCGTGCGCATGAGCAAGCGGGCCGCGCCGGCGGGCCGAGGACCGTCGCGCTCGGGGAACGGCGACTCTTCGTTGTCTTAGGAGATGGCTACGGGGCCGGTCGTGCCGGCGACTTTCCAGGAGCCGTCTCGCGCCTCGAGCACGTAGGTCTGCCACTGACCGGCAAGCCCGCTGATCCAGAGGCTGTTCCCGACCTCGGCTTTCGTCCCGCTTCCTTCGATCGGGCCCAGCGAGATCAGTACGCCTTTGTTCCTGACGTAGCCAGGGGCCTTGCCGGAGTTCGTGCCGACGACGACCGACGATCGCTCGCTGACGAACTCGATGGGCGGGAGATCCTCCAACGCCCCCAGCAGTCCGGCCTTCACCTCGTCGCCGAACGGTTGCGCAGGATCGGATTCGTCGACGTTCCCGTCAATCTTTCCCGCACCCGCAACAACGCCATCCATCACATAGACGATCTCGAAGCCGGGATCGCCGCCGCCGAAGGTGTGATCCTTGGTCACCAGTTGTCGGATGACGGCCGCGTAGACTGAGGTCTCGCGGGGCGGCTGGCCGGCGGAGCCCGTGCCTTCCGTTTGGCTGCCGGGGCTGGCGGAGTCCGGCTCGTTGGCTTCTGAGCCGCACCCGAGCGGGACGAGGATCAGGATGAGAGCGAGCGCGAGGCGTTTCACCGCGGGTCCTTTCAGCGTAGGTAATCGGCGCGTATCGTGGAGTTCGACGGAACCGAGCTCATATTTGTTCCCCTCCGCGAGCTGTTTCTCCTCGGTCGAGGGGGTCGAATCAGTCGACTCGACCTGGACACCAAGCGGGTCACGCTGATCGGCGAGAGACTTGACGACACGGATCTTCGGCGTGCGATCAGCGACGCCGGCTGCGAAGCCGCCTGATCAAGAACGAGAGGGGCCGGCTTGCGCCGACCCCTCGTAGCCTTCGGAACTACCGAGCCCAGTAGATGAAGGTGATCTTCTTGGAGCCGTCGGCGAAGCGCCGAACGACCACCGATTCGTTCCTGTGCGTGACTCGCACCACCCGGGACGAGTGTCCCTGCATCCGACCGATCGTCGTTGTGGCGTCGAGATGCGAGTAGATCAACGCGAGCTGTTCGTAGTCATGCCGATTCGGGTGCATGTTGTCGGCGTCAGGATTAGTCGCGTAGTCCATGCACGTATGGAAGTCGGCGCCGGACTCGTCCTGGTGGTCCAGGCCGAACGTGTGACCGATTTCCTGACACATGACGCCCCCGCGCCAGGCCGGCGTGTTGTACTTGGGCAGGCTGTAGTAGGTGTCGTTCATCTTGGCGGAGCCGCGGGTGATATGGCCGCCCGACGAGACCCAGATCTGTGCGAGTCCGAGCCAACCGTTGTTGCCGTATGAGCCGCTACAGACCTCGACACGTCCGCTGGTGGATCGGCACTTTCCCCTCCCGGCGCCCGCCACCACCGTCGCGTTCAGCGGGTTCCCGGCCGTGTTGGCCGACCAGTCGCTTGCAGCCGTCGACAGGTAGCTGTCCCAGGCACTCGAGACGTTGTCACCGAGTGAGATCGTGAACGGGTTCGAGCTTCGGGCCCAGTGGTAGCCGCCCCACGAGTGGTCGGCAGACGCAGCTGAGGCCATGGCTCCGGTGCTCAACAACGCCGCGATGAAGATGAACAGAAGCTTTCGCAAATCGACCCCTCCAAGGTCGCAGGAGAAACACAAGATATTTCTTTCCGCTGAACTGTTCAACGGGTGGGCGCGGGCCCGAAGCGCGCGTCTCTGCGCTCTTTTCGCCAGGCAGAGACCGGCCCCGCCGCCGAGGGCGGGGCCGGTCTCGTCAGTACTAGGGCGCCGCCGGCCCGGTGGGCCGCACGATCCATAGCCCGCTGTTCATGTCACTGGCAAAGATGGTGCGGTCTGAAGCGCGGATGGCAACTCCCCAGACATTCGGCACGCCGCTGGCGATGAAATCGGCGTGCGACGGAGCACCTGCGGGAATGAACTGCCCCACCTGAACCGGATTCCCGATCGGGGTCGACCTCAGTGGGTTCAGATCGAGGGCGACGATTCCGTTCGAGTACCACGAGGCGTAGGAGCGATCGCCCATCACCTCGTTGTTGTGAATCGACCAGTCGCCGGGGGGCACCGGCAATGTGTGCACGTTCGGCACGGCGTCGAACTTCGCCACCTGCGTTCCGGTCGCGGCGTCGAAGACGCGCAGGTAGCCCCAAGACGGCTGAGGCGCCTGAAGCGTGACCGAGCCGGTGGCGGAGGACATCCCTTGCGCCGTCGCGTGGTTGGTGAAGAGGACAGGGATCTCGACTTCAGCCGGGTCGAACCACTGCGGACTCGTGTCGACCGAAATGAAGTCGTGGACCAGCGCCGCTGCTCCCGCGGCCTGGGCCGCGAGCTCCTGCGTGCCCTGATCACAGAGCCGCTCCTCGCTCGGAGCGCCGAGCGTCTCGAACGGGCTCCGGGCAACGGCGATCTTCCCCCCCGTACCGGCGGGATAGTCGCTCGCCGAGCAACCCTGCCCTGCGGCGACGACCACCGTCGCGGTGAGTTGATGCGCGGGTTGATCCCAGAGCGCCGGGGCGAACGGGGACTCGCTCGCGACGCCCGTAGTCGAGCCGTACAGGATGTGGGCCGGAGAACGAGGATCGAAGTCCTCGTCGTTCTGAAGCAGGAACCGACGGTACTTGGAGACGGAGTGGGCATCCCCGTCGTCATCTGCCGCGTACCGGGTACGAGTGACGAAACGCGGGTTCGTGACGTCGCTGATGTCGAGAGTTACGACACCCAGGTCCCAGTACGAGACATACGCCTTCATGCCATCAGCACTCGCCCGGGCGCTGTGATCGAACGACGCGCCGAAGCTGCCCTGCCCGAAGAACGGCCCAGGGGAGAGCCCATGAGCGCCAGCGCCCCATTCACCAACCTTGACCGGGGCGCGTGGATTCGTGACGTCGACGATGACGAAGTCCCCCAGGGGAACGGGGTCGAACCACTCCGTGAACGGCAATGCGAGAAGCGCGTACACCTTGTTGCCACGCTGGACGAGATCGAGCTCGTGGACGCCCCCGCCGCCATGCGCCAGCCCAAGCGCGCTCAGCTTCCGCGGTCGATAGGGATTCGTGACGTCCCAGAACTCGGGCCCGTACGTTTGGCGGTCGAGAGCTCGCTGAGAGCCGCAGCGTTGGAGCCCCACAGCGAGCAGGTCGCCGGTGAAGAACGGAGTCGAAACGTGCCGCACGACCATGTCCTCTGCACTCGTCCCGGAGCGAGCCGCAAGGGCCCCGATCACGCGTGGGGCTCGGAGATCGGAAACGTCGACGATCTTGACGCCTCTACCCGTGCATGGAACCTGCCAGGTTCCAACATAGGCAAAGTCACCGTGCACCCAGACGTCCCCATTCGTATCCTGGCCGCCGAGGCCGTTGTGCCCCAGCACCTGGAAGTTGTCGGCCAGCGTAGGCGTCGGTGTCGCGTCGGGCGGAGCCTGGTTGACGAGCCCGTAAGCGCGGGCGCGGTCGTTGAGCGCGTTCAGCGCGTTCTGTAGTCCGGCGTCCTTTCCGGGCGGCTCGGCCACGGCGGAGCCGGACGCTGAGAGCGCCAGGATGGCGAACGCCGCGACGGCCAACAGCCTGCGCGCAAGGTTGCCGCGGCCCTCATGGCCTGGATGTTTCCTACCCATCATTGTCAGCCCTCCTCGCCCCCCGGTTCCCGATGGGCGGAGCCTAATACTTTTTGTCACGAAGTTTCAAGACGCGGAGCGCGGCCAGCGTGCCGCCGCGCCCCCGCGCCGGCTGGAGTCAACTCGTACGCTTGATGATCCAGAGCCCTGAGTTCATGTCGCTCGCGTAGACGAGACCGGTGGCCGCGTCGTACGCGACTCCCCAGACCTGCGTTGTGCTCGGCAGGACGAAGCGTTGGGTCGGTTTGACCGGGTTTTCGGCCGCCGGCGGCACGAAGTAGGCGACCTCCTTCGGAGCTCGCGCATTGCTGACGTCGATGACGCGCACGCCGTCGGTGTACCAGGACGCGTACACCGTCTTGCCGACGAGAAGCGGGTTGTGAATGGTGAAATCACCCGCTGCCTGATCGTTCGTCCCGAGCGAGTTGGGCGTCCGGTACTCGCCGATCTGGACCGGAGCGGCGAGGTTCGAGTAGTTGTAGACCCGCATGTAGCCAAAGCCTTTCTCGATGCCCGTGCCCGACGCCTTGCAGAAGTCCTCGTCGGCGGTGAAGAGCAGCTTCCGCGCATCGTCGTAATTCGAGGAATGGGCATCGCCGTCCGCGTTGGACGGATAGACCGTGCGGCCCTTGTAGACAGGATTCGACGGGTTGCTCACGTCCAGCGCGACAAAGCCGCTGTCCCAGTAGGAGAGGAAGGCAAGCTTCCCGTCCTCCGACGGCTCGGCCCCATGACCGTAGAGGCCATCTGCGTCGCAGCCTTGTCCAGCGGCCGGAGTGAGACCACGACTCAAGAAGCCCCAGTCAGAGATGAGTCCCGGGCTGCGTGGATCGGTGACGTCGATGAGCCGGAAGGGACCCCGTCCTTGCTGGTCTTCACGACCGGTCGGCGAGGCGTCATCAGGCTCTTCTGCGCTGGGGTCGGTCGCGTACACGAAGGTCTTGCCCAGATCCACGCGATCTTCGACTTCGAACTCGTGCAGGCCGCGGGTGCAGCAGCCGAAGCTCAGGAACCCGATGCGCACCGGGGCAGCCGGCCGCGTCACGTCCCAGAGCATGAGGCCGCGGGGAATCGTCGCGTCGTAGCGCGAGCCGCCGCAAACCTGGATTCCCACCGCTGCGATGTCGCGTCCCGCGAGTGGACCGTAGTGCGCCGTGTACACGACAACGTCTTCAGCCGAGGTTCCCGCCGGGTTCTGCAGCCGTGAAACCACAGTGGGGCGCGTGGGATCTCGGCTGTCGACGACGGCCACGCCACTGTTCGGCGCCTCCGGGCAGAAGCGCGTCTTACTCCCGTTCGCCCAGTCCGTGAAGCCCCAGTGGCCGACGTAGGCATACCCCTCGTGAACCCATACGTCCCCGTTGAATCCTCTGCCACCAATGTCGTTGTGCCCAACCGCGACCATGTTCAGCGCCGAACCTGCCCGATTCCCGCCGTCGTACGTCTTCTGCGACTGCTCGAGGAAGTGCTTCTCGTCCTTCAAGAGCTCGTCGTCGCTCGACGGCGCGGACAAGGCAACTGCCGCCAGCACCAGTGCTGCGAGAGCAAGCCCGAATACGACCCAGACCCTGCGCCTCAAATCTCTCCCTTCGTTGCGCGGATTCTTTCACTCTCGCCACGAACACGCTGCCGTCTGGAGTTTCGGCGATTTCGTCCGCTGATCTGAGCTGTGCGAATGTACGGCTGCGAAACCGGCACCGTACGACGCTCGTGGTGCTTGCGTCCGAACCGAGTCATACCCCGCGGCTTGTACACCGCCAGCCCCGCAGCCACGAGCAACAGCAGCAGGGCGGCACCGGCGTGGAGCACGGGGGATGGGCTCCTCAGTACGCCAAGATCGTCCGTGGACAGTGTCGTGTCCGCCGCTAGGCGTCCTAGCGAGCCAAGTGTCTGCATGTACAGCAGCAAGACGATGGTGGCAAACAGGTTGATCAAGAGCTTCGCCAGGACCCAGTAATGCCGGAACAAGCCCCAATGGGTCCCGAGTGACTGGATAAGCCCAGTTAGCAGCGAGACGACGGCCAGCGGGACTAGGACGAACCAGCCTGCCCAGTCCATCGTGAGATAGGCGGCGCGCACCACCTGAGCATCCTGGCTGGTCAGACCGGCGACGCCGAGAGCTAGGAAGACAGCGACCGCGCCGAGCCAGCCGACCGAGCAAGTGACATGTGCCGTGAGCGCCAACTTGCGCAGTCGGGGTGTCAACGTCACGGCTGTCGCGGGCCGTACGCCGTCACTGTGGAGGCCGGCGCGGGCCCGCCAGCGTCACCGGACAAGCTGTGGCGACCAGGGCCGTGGTTACCGCCGATCAGGAGCATGATGACAACCACTAAGACGAGGACGAGGGCAATGATCCCGAAGACCTTCACCCAGTGTGGTGTGCCCGTGGCCGATCCGGGCCCCACATCGGGGTCGTCGCCGGAATCGGAGTAGCGGGGCGGGTCAACCAGGTCCGTCTCCTCTATTCACATCTTGGTCAAGGGCGATCGTGACGAGCCCAAGTTTACGAGACACCATGTCGATGTCAAATTCGAAGTGTCTTGACATCGACGTTTCGTATACTTGACGTCGTGCCGAAGCTGTGGAACGACACGATCGAGGCGCACCGCCGCGAGGTGCGGGACGCGACGCTGGACACGACTGTGGCGCTCGTGGCCAAGCACGGGCTGCGGTCGGTGACGATGTCGCAGATCGCCGAGGGGGCCGGCATCGGACGTGCGACGCTGTACAAGTACTTCTCCGGCGTCGAAGCAATCCTGGTCGCCTGGCACGAACGTCAGGTCGCCCGCCACCTCGAGTATCTCACCGAGGTGCGGGACCGAGCCGGCGGCGCCTGGGAGCAGCTCGAAGCTGTGCTCCAAGCCTACGCGCTCATTTCCTACGAGCACCACGGCACCGAGCTCGCGGCACTCCTGCATCGAGGCGAGCACGTCGCGCGAGCGCAGGGGCAGCTCAACGAGCTGATCGGCGACCTGCTGACCCGGGCTGCGAAGACTGGCGACCTCCGGGACGATGTCGCGCCTGGCGAGCTCGCGACTTACTGCCTCCACGCCCTCGAAGCAGCCAGCAGCATGGCGTCCAAGGCCGCGGTCACCCGGCTTGTCGCGGTCACTCTGGCCGGGTTGAGGCCCGGCTAGAGGCGACGCGCGCCGACGTACGTGTCCGCGTACCAGCCTGTCAGCGCCGAGATCTTGACGACGTCGCCGGTGTGCGGCGCATGGATCATCTGGTTGCCGCCGATGTAGATGCCCATGTGCCCGAGCCCGTTGAAGAACACGAGATCGCCCGGCTGGAGGAACTGGCGTCCAACAGGGCTACCCATTCCGTACTGCATTGCCGCGTTGTGCGGGAGCGAGATGCCCACCTGCGCGAAGACGTACATCGAGAAGCCCGAGCAGTCGAAGCCGCTCGGAGACGCGCCGCCCCAGACATACGGAACGCCGAGGTAGCGCATCGCGATGCCGACGACTCCGCCCGCATGGCCGGCGGGATTTCCGCCGCCGTCGGCGGATGCCCCGTCGCCCAGCCTCGAGCGAGCCTGCGATTCGAGGCGCGCCTGCTGGGCAGCCTCTTCGCGCTTGAGCCGCTCGACCTCGCTCTTGATCGACGAGAGCAGGCGCTGACGCTCGGCGAGTTGGCGTTCGATCGCTGACTTCTTGGCCGCCTGCTCGGCGACGACGCGCTCCTGATCGGCCCGGGCACGCTCGAGCTGGCCTTCCCGTTTCTTGATCTCGGCCCGGAACGACTTGACCTCGCCCGCGATCCGCGTGTCCTGCGCGGAGACGCGGTCGACCGTGTCCATCCGGTCGAGCAGGTCGTCGAGGCTGGACGCCCCGAGGAGGACTTCGAGAGCGGACTCGTCGTTCGACGTGTAGAGCGCCACCAGGCGCTGCTGCAGGAAGGCCTGGGCACGCTTGTAGTTCGCCCGCGCGATCTCGAGCCGGCGCTCGTTGACTTGCTGCTCGGCCTTGATCCCGTCGAGCTTGATCTGCGAGGCGTTGTATGCCTCGATGACGTGCTCCAAGCTCGCGTCGATGGACTGGATCTGAGCCAGAACCTGCTGAGCCTGCGCCTGCTTCGAGGTGACGGGCGTGGGGCGCGCGGCGGCAGTGAAGAGGGACGCCGCGAGCAGACTGAATAGAGCTACAAGGGCCGCTTGTCGCTTCGTCGCTCGGATCAGAACCCCCCGGTAGGGACCACGGCAGACGCGCACTGGGAGGGCGGCGCCGTCACCCGCGGCACCCTAACAGGGCTTTCCGACAGCGCGCAAACCCCACCCTCCTGGCCGGCGCGGCTTTGCCGGCGCCTGGATCCTCAGGCAGAGACCCCTGTTAGGGTGTCTGGCTCGTGCGAGCGAGTTGCCCATCGCGTCCGGCTCGCGTCGCGCTCGCCGGGCTCGCTGTTGTGATTTCGCTCCTGGCCTCGGGGGGAGCCCACGCCGGCGATCCGGCGAGCCAGGCGGATGCACTGCGGGCGAACAACACCGGCCTTGCGACGAAATCGCATCAGGTCCTGCTGAGGCTCTACTCTCTCCAGAGCAGGCTGGCCCAGTCCGCGCAGCGGCTCGAGGCGCTGGAGAAACGCAGTGCCAGGCTCGAGCAGGCGCAGGCTTCGGCGAAGCGCCAGCTCGCCATCGCGCGAGAGAGCATGACCGCGGCGCACAGCCAGCTCGGGGAGCGGCTGCGGCAGCTCTACATCGAGGGTGACGTCGATCCGCTCGCTGTCCTACTCGGCGCCGAGTCACTGGACGACGCCCTCGCCGCCCTCGACGGGCTGAACCGGCTCGCAGAGCAGGATCAGCACATCATCGACGAGCTGACCCAGGCCCGTGCGGCTCTCCGGACTGCCATCACCCGTCTCGCCGCGCGCCGCGCCGACCTGCGGGCGACGCTCGACCAGGCTGAGGCAGCTCACGCATCGCTCGCGCGGGCCCAGGCTCAGCAGAATGCCTACCTCGCCAGCCTTCGCCGCCAGCAAGATCTCAATCGCTCACAGATCGCGAAGCTGTCCGCCGAGGCGGCTGCCAGCGAACAGCGCTCGGAGGAGATTTCCTCCAGCGGAGGAGGCGGAGGCGGCGGCGGAGGAGCACCGCCCCCGGCCCCGCCGCCCCAGGCGGGCAGCAAGGTTACCGTCTCCTCGACCGGCTACTGCCTGCGCGGGACGACGGCGACGGGGATCCCGGTGGGCTGGGGCGTGATCGCAGTCGATCCTTCCTTCATCCCGCTGGGGACACGCATGTTCGTCCCGGGCTACGGCGAGGGAGTCGCCGCGGACACGGGCTCCGCCGTGAAGGGTGCCATCATCGACCTCTGGTTCCCGACCTGCGCCCAGGCGCTGCGATGGGGCTGGCGCACGGTGACGATCACACTCCACTAGACTTTTTCCAAGGACAGGCACCCTCGCCCGGGGGTCTTTTGAGTAGCACGCCCACGGATGAAAGACAGGCCGAGAAGGCGCTCGAGGTTCGCGTCGTCGTCGTGGACGACCACGACCTCTTCCGGACGGGACTTCGGAACCTTCTAGAGGAGCAGGGCGTGAACGTCGTCGGCGAGGCGGCGAACGGCCAGGCGGCGATCCAGCTGGCGAGCGAGCTCGCCCCCGACGTCGTGATCATGGACCTGAACATGCCAGGGCTCACCGGCGTCGAGACGACCCGGAAGCTCGCGGGCGTCGCTCCGCTCACGAGAGTCGTCGTCCTGACGATCTCCGCCGACGACGACGACGTCATGGACGCGGTCATGGCGGGCGCGTGCGGCTACCTGCTGAAGGACTCCTCGATCCAGGACCTCATCGCCGGGATCCGCGCGGCCGCAGCCGGCGAGTCGCTGATCTCGCCGCAAATCGCGGGGAAGTTGCTCCAGCGGCTGCGCTCGCAGAGCACGAGCGAGGACGCGGCCGCGACCATTCGTGCGGAGCTGTCCGGCCGCGAGATCGAGGTCCTGAAGCTGATCGCCAACGGCAAGGACAACGCCCAGATCGCGCGTGACCTGTTCATCAGCCCGAAAACGGTCAAGAACCACATCTCGAACATCCTGATGAAGCTCCAGATCGAGAACCGCATCCAGGCCGCGGTCTACGCGGTGCGCAGCGGGATCGTCTAGGGGCTACGCCGCGGCGCGGGCAGCGTCCACGCGCTGTTGCAGCGGCGCGAGGGCGTCCCGCAGGCTCGCAAGGTCGTCGTCCGTGCTGCGCAGACGCTCAGCGAGGTCGCGAAGCTCGCCGGCCTGCTCTGGCCCGTCGAGGCGATGAGCGAGGTCTCCGATCCGTCGCTCCAGACGCAGGCGCTCGCCCTCGAGCTCGAGCGCTCGCGCGTATCCGTCGGTCAGCGTATGCTCCATCGCAGTGAGGAGAGGCATCGTGGGGTCGGCTCCGCGCTCCTCGAGCAGGCTGCGGATGCGCCGGACGAGAGGGGCCAAGTCGTGGCTCATCGGCATCTCTGATTATCGAGAAGCGCCGCCTGGGTTACATGGGCCGGGAGGCCCATCCTCAGTCTGCAGGAGGCCCACAGCCGGAAGCCGTATTTCGGCCCTCCTGGCGGGCCTTGCTGTGGCGTTTGCCCTGGCGGCTCCCTCGGGCGCGGCGCTGCGGGACGCTCTTTCCCGCGCGCTCGTGGCTCCCGGGGTCTCGTCTTCGGCCACCGGAGCGTTTGCGTTCGATCTTTCGCGCAGCTCGATCGTCTACCGCCACAACCAACTCGTGCCGTATCGCCCCGCCTCGAACGAGAAGCTCACGGTCGCGGTGACCGCTCTCGACCGGCTCGGGCCGCGGTTCCGGATCCCCACAGACGTCCTGGGCGTCGGGACGCTCGACGCCGCGGGGGTCTGGCAGGGGCGCCTGATTCTCAAGGGCTATGGCGATCCGGGGCTGACGCGGCGTCGGCTCGCCGGGCTGGCGGTGCAGGTACGAGCGCTGGGAATCGTCAAGGTCACCGGCCGCATTCTCGGAGACGAGAGCTACTTCGACTCCGTGCGCGTCGGGCCCGGCTGGAAGCCGGGCTACTACAAGGAGGAGTCGCCCCCCCTCTCCGCGCTGGTGGTCAACCGCGCCCACGTCGGCAGCCAGATGGTGGACGAGCCCGCTCGCGCGGCCGCGCGATTCTTCAAGGCCGCCCTGCAAGCAGCGGGCGTCGCCGTGCCCGGGACGACCGGTAAGGGCCTCGCCGGTACCGGCGCCGTTCGCGTCGCGCGCAGCCGCTCGCGGCTTCTGAGCGCCCTCGTGGGGCGAATGGATCGCGTCAGCGACAACTTCTTCGCGGAGATGCTGCTGAAGCAGCTGGGCGCCCGGATCCGCGGGAGCGGGACGACGGCGGCCGGAGCGGGGGTCGTGCGCTCCGAGCTCCGGCAACGGGGCGTGAACATGACCGGAGTCCGCATCGCCGACGGATCGGGGCTTTCCAGCTACGACCGGCTGACCGCCAGGGCGATCGGCGAGCTTCTCATCTCAGCCATTAGTGACACCGCGATCAGCAGCGCGTTCGTCGCCTCGCTCCCGGTCGCAGGCGTGAGCGGGACCCTGGAGGACAGGATGAAGAGGCTGCCGGCCTACCGCCATGTCTTCGCGAAGACCGGCACGACCACCAGGGCTTCCGCGCTCTCCGGGTACGTCACCACGCGTTACGTCTTCGCGATCCTCCAGAACGGAAACCCGATTCCCTGGTGGTATGCCCGGGCGGCACAGGACCGCTTCGCCCAGGTGCTAGCGGGCGCCGCCTAACAGCTTCTCGAGCGCCTTTTCGTCCAGCAGGTCGACGCCGAGGCGCTGGGCCTTCGTGAGCTTCGAGGCACCCGGCTCTTCCCCGACCACGAGAGCCGTGGTCTTCGCCGAGACCGAGTTCGTCACCTTGGCGCCCGCGGCCTCGAGAGCCGCGGCGGCCTGCTCGCGCGACCAGCGCTCGAGCGTCCCGGTGATGACGTAAGTCTTCCCGGTCAGCGGTCCCTCTTTCGGCCGCTCCTGCTCCCCGATCTCAAAGCGCAGCCCGAGCTCGCGCAGCTCGGCGACGAGCGCGCGGTTTCGCTCCTCGGCGAACCATCTCGCGATCGAGGTCGCGCGATCCGGCCCGACGCCGTCCACCTCCTCGATCGCAGCAGCGTCGGCGGCGAGAAGGCCATCGATGCTCTCGAAATGGCGGGCGAGGTTCTGGGCCGTCACCCAGCCGACATCCGGGATGTTGAGGCCAAAGAGGACCCGTGAGAAAGGAATGGTTTTCGACGCCTCGATCGAGGCGACCGCATTGGTGGCGGAGATCTCCGCGTAGCCGTCGAGCTCCATCAGCTGCTCCTTTGTCAGCCGATAGAGGTCGGGCAAGGTGCTGACCAGACCGAGCTCCCACAGACGCCGGATGGACTGCTCCCCAACGCCCTCGATGTCGGCAGCCGCTTGCACCCAGTTGATCAGCGACTCGATGCCGCGGGAGGGACAATCGTCGTTTGGACATCGGTGCATCACCTCGCCCTCGGGCTTGACGATGGGCGTCTGGCAAAGCGGGCACCTCTTGGGCATCCGGAAGCGCTTCGTTCCCGGCTGGTGCTCGCCCGCAGGCCCGACGATCTGGGGGATGACGTCGCCGGCACGCTGGACGATCACGATGTCGCCCTCGCGGATCTCCTTGCGGTTGATGTCCTCCTCGTTGTGCAGGGTGGCGCGGGAGACCGTCACGCCTCCCACCTCCACGGGCTCGAGCATCGCCCATGGGTTGAGCGCCCCCGTGCGGCCGACGCGGATGAGGATCTTGTTGAGCCTCGTCTGCGCCGTCATTGGCGCCCACTTGTAGGCCCTTGCCCAGCGCGGTCTCTGGTGGAGCGCCCCGAGCCGCTCCTGCTGGGCGAAAGAGTCAACCTTGATGACGATGCCGTCGATCTCATAGTCGAGCTCGATCCGCCGCTTTTCCCAGTCCCGGCACGCCTTCGCGACCGACTCGATCGACTCGTGCAATTCGGCAAACGGGTTGGTTCGGAACCCGTGCGCTCGCAGCCACTGGAGCGAGTCCCAGTGGCCGCCGGCCGACAATCCGTCCTTCCGCCCCAGGCCGTGGATCCAGATCGACAGCGGCCGGTCGGCCGTGATCGAGGGGTCCTTCTGCCGGAGCGACCCGGCCGCGGCGTTGCGGGGGTTCGGAGTCGGTTTCTTACCCTCCCCGAGGAGGCGCCGGTTGAGCTCGTTGAAACCCGAGAGCGGGAGGTAGACCTCCCCCCGAGCCTCTAAGAGCGGCGGAGGCTTCTCGTCGTCTGCGAGCTGCATGCGCATCGAGATCGCCCTGATCGTCTTCAGGTTGGTCGTGACGTCCTCTCCCCGGAATCCGTCGCCGCGAGTGGCTCCTCGAACGAAGAGGCCGTCCTCGTAGAGGAGGTTGATGGAAAGGCCGTCGATCTTGGGCTCCGTGACGTAGCGGACCTCACTCGTAGCCAGGCGCTTGACCACGTCGGCGTGCCACTTCTCGAGCGCCTCGTCAGTTGTGACCTTCTCGAGTGAGCCCATCGGCGTCGGGTGGTCGACCTTGGCGAACCTGTCCGACGGCGGCGCTCCAACGCGCTGCGTCGGGCTCTCGGGCGTCCGGAGCTCGGGATGCTCCCGCTCGAGGGCAAGGAGATCGTCCCAAAGCCGGTCGAACTCCTCGTCGGAGATCTCGGGCTCATCGAGGACGTGATATCGATAGAGGTGGTAATCGACGAGCTCGCGGAGCTCTCCGATGCGTGCTTCCGGCGAGGTCGCCTTGGTCTTAGAGGACATCGAGCAGCTCCTGCGGCGTGTGCACGAGCACGTCCGCGCCGGCCTCGCGCAGCCGCTCCTCGGGGTGGATCTTCCCCCAGGACACGGCGACCGTGAAGACTCCCGCCGCCCTGCCGGCGGCGATGTCGTATGGCGAATCGCCGACGAACGCCGCGTCCGCCGGCTCGCTCTCCAGGAGCTCGAGCGCCTTGCGGACCGGAGCCGGATCGGGCTTGTGGCGATCGGTCATGTCGGCGGTCACGACGGCGTCGAAGTAACGCTCGAGGGACAGGACCGCAAAGGCGAGATCGACGGTCTGACGACCCTTGGCGGTCACGATCCCGAGCTTGCGGCCCTGCTCCGACAGCGTCTCCATGAGCTCCTCGACTCCTTCGAAGGCCACGAGCTCTTCATGGAGCGGCCGATTGTGCTCGCGGTAGACCCGGACGAGCTCGTCCACGTGGGCAGGCGAAAGGACGCGCATCTGCTCGTGGAGATTCGAGCCGCCGACGAGCGCGGCGACCTGCTCCTCCGCGACGTCGCGCGCGAGAACCGTGCGCGCCGCGTGCTTGAACGACGCCAGAATGATCGCGCCGGAATCGACGAGCGTCCCGTCGAGGTCGAAGAGCACGGTCGGGTAACGCATTAGTAGTCCACTCGCTCCAGGTAGAGGCCCCACGGCGGCGCGGTCGTGCCGGCTTCGTCGCGCAGACGCCCCTCGAGGAGCCGCGCGACAGCCGTCGGGTCCTGCTCGAGCATCGTACCGACCAGCGTTCGCACCATGTGTCGCAGGAAGCTGTCAGCGGTGATCGTGAATTCGAGGGCGTCCGGCCCGGCTTCCCACGCCGCGGCGCTCACGCCACGGACGAAAGATCCGTGGTGCGTCTCCGTCGGAGTGAAGGCTCGAAAGTCGTGCTCCCCCACGAGCAGCCCGGCCGACTCCGCCAGGCGTCGTTCATCGAGCGGACGCGGCCACCAGAGCGAGCGGCGACGCTCGAACGGCGAAGGGGTTGGGCGCCGCCAGATCCGGTAGCGGTACGAACGTGCGCGCGCGGAGAAGCGGGCGTTGAAGCCATCCGGCGCGGCTTCTCCGGCCAATACGCTCACATCGCTCGGAAGGACGTCGTTCAGGGCTGCCGCCGTCTTGTCGAGCGGCGGCCCGCCGTCCGAGGCGAAGCTCGCGACCTGCGCATGCGCGTGCACGCCCGCGTCCGTGCGTCCCGCGACGGCCAGGTCGTTCCAAGAGCGGTAGACGCGATCGAGTGCCGCGCGCAGTTCGCCCTCCACGGTTCTCCGGCCGGGCTGGACGGCCCAGCCGGCGAACTCCGTGCCGTCGTATGCGAAGGTCAGCTTGACAACGCTCATCGTAAGTGTATGCTTACGGTAAGTTATGGCTTACGGAGAGGCGATAGCCGCGCTGGCCGATCCTACGCGGCGCACAGTGTTCGAGCGCCTCCGCGGAGGGCCACGAC
>Ga0209887_1000144_pt1 | contig 20387 bp, 21 predicted proteins | sample GWRWN1_30_40_FD_187230 | JGI IMG/M metagenome (GOLD analysis project Ga0209887, IMG submission 187230) | Riverbed sediment microbial communities from areas with no vegetation in Columbia River, Washington, USA - GW-RW N1_30_40 (SPAdes)... | ecosystem: Environmental > Aquatic > Freshwater > River...
TTGGGAATTGAGTCTGGAGCAACTCGTCAGCCACTTTTCCCAGCGCCTCTTTTTCCGTCCACCCGTAGGTCTCCTCCGCCCCATGGTTCCAAAAGACAATACGATCGTCCAAATCGCGGGCGAGAATCGAGTCGTGAGTGAGGTTTAAAAGATCGACATCTTTTTTTGGCTCTATTTTCATCTGATCGCGCTCGTGATTATCTGTTCGGCCGCTTTGTACCCCAACCTCGACACATTTGTCTGTTCCCTAAGTTACAAGCCTTCAGTCGGGCCAAGCCTGGCAGCAGATTTGCTAATTCGTCGACAAGGAGGGGAAGCGGCATGCTGAAAACCGCCGTCCAATCAGCCGAGCTTCAAAGCCTACAGATACTCAATTGGATTCCACGCAAGCGGATGAATCTATTGAGCCGCCACATGACAGAGCTGCGGCTTGGGAAAGGCGAGGTTTTGTACCGCCCCGGACAGCCGGCCAAACAGCTTTTTTGCGTGCTTGAAGGGTCGGTTGGTCTGTCTCTGTTGGGAAGCAAGGGTAATTACCTGCGACTTGCTGTGGTCGAGCGGGGGGAATTCTTTGGCATTTCCGCGCTTGTCTCAGGATGGCGCCGGGTGAGTAGAGCCATGACGCTTCGCGCTTCGCGGGTCGGGGCGATCGACGCCAAACTGTTTGTCAGCGAAATCTGCGCAATGCCGTGGGAAACCTTCACTGCCCTCACGAACATCACGATTAAACCATTACTTCTTCTGTCGCTCCGCCGCGCGGTTTTTCTCGTCGAGGATCTTCCCGATCGAGTGGCCCTGGCGCTCTGGGAATTTGCTGGACACCCAAATGCCGTAACCTTAAAAGGACTGCTTCCCTCGACGCTTACCCATGAAGAGCTCGCTGCTGTCGTCGGCGCCTCGCGGCCGCGCGTATCCCTAGCCCTCAAACAACTGGAGAGCAGGGGCTTATTCGTCCGCGAAGGAGGCCAGATCAGGGTACAGAAAAAACCCCTGCAGGACTATCTTCAGCGCAAATACGAATCTCTGATCTAAGGTCTTTGACGGCATCTACCGCTGTCGTTAACCCCCGTCTATTGATCCGGAAATCAAAGATCGATTTCCCAACTATGGTAATCTTTTTGCCAGAGCTAAGAAGTATTACGGTTCCTAAATTCCTTCGCGTGAAACAATTCGAGCTAACTCGTTGAGTTCACATCTTAAATAAATCTAACGCTATGTCTTACCCGGTTCCCATACTGGCACACGCTTTGCCCTTCAATGTTATCGTGGGAGGTACTTATGGTAAACGAAACCGAACTGTTCTACCTGGTGATCCTGATCTTGCTCACGCTGACTGTCCATCTCATTCTGAATATGACAGGCCCCCGGCGAGACGGCAAATCTCACCGTTAAGTTGCGAACGGAAAAGGAGCGGGTGCGATCGGGAAACATGTGTGCGGGCATCAGCGATTCTGGCCGTTGCAACAATTCCAGATTGGCTTTCTCATTCTTTTATCCCTATCAATATGTGTAGTGAAGCTTCGCCCGCACGGTACAGTGACATGGGACTTCTTCAGTTGTCTGTAATCTCGAGGAGCAGGGTATGCCCACTTATGAATTTCAATGTGAGAAATGCCGGAAGCGATTCGAGCTCGTCTACACCATCACGGAATATGAGCGGAAAGCTCGGAAACTGAAGTGCCCAAAATGTGGTAGCACCAGAGTCGGGCGCAAAATTTCTTCCTTTGAAGTGAAAACGTCGAAGAAAAGCTGAGCGAAGAGTCCAATCCCGATGGGAGGATGCAATGCTAGTCGGGTTTTGTGTCGGAGGCCGGTTTTCCCAGAATTGCGAGAATTTCTTTCGTCGTTTCCATGCGGTGAGATTTCTCGAAAGGTTTTTTCGTTTCGCATCATCCTCTTCTGTGCTTCTATTAAGATACTGCTTTGTTGATCCTCTGGCATAAGAATTGCGCTTTTAGGACATTAGAGGGTTAGATCAATGACACTACTAGTTTACCTGCTCGTCGCAATTGTTGTGCTCGGCGTGTTTTTTCTCCTGCTTTCGTCCGCCGCAGCCGCATATCTGAAATTCCGCGGCACGAGGTTGGTTACTTGTCCTGAGACAAAAGAACCTGCGGCCGTTGAGGTGGATGCAAAGTATACCGCATTCACTGCTCCTATGGGTGAGCGAGATCTTAGGTTGAAGGACTGCAGTCGCTGGCCGGAGCGTCAAGACTGTGAGCAGCAGTGCCTGGGTCAGATCGTGTCAGCCCCTGAGGATTGCTTGGTTGGGAATATCTTGACGAAGTGGTACGAGGGAAGAACCTGCGTGTTGTGCAGCAAGGCCCTTGGTGAGATTGATTGGCTGGACCATAAACCCGCTCTTATGAGTCCCGAGCGTGTTACCCTGGAGTGGAACGAAATCCCCGCAGAAAAAGTCCCTGTGGTTCTACAGACTCACATGCCGGTGTGCTGGGACTGTCACATCGCAGAGACGTTTCGTCGCCGTTATCCAGAACTGTTTGTGGACCGTTCTTGGAAACCCCGGGAATCACATCTGAGCAGCTAAATTAGTCCAGGCCTCAAAAGGGTGTTCTCTGAGGAGGTCGGCCATGAATAAGGATACTTTAACTATAACGGATAATCGGACAGGCAGAAACTATGAGATTCCCATTCAAAACGGGACGATTCGGTCCACAGATCTGCGCCAGATCAAAATCTCTGAAGATGATTTTGGCTTGATGGGCTATGATCCGGCGTTTATGAATACGGCGTCCTGTCAAAGTAAGATTACCTTTGTTGATGGGGAAAAAGGAGTCTTGCGGTATCGAGGTTACCCCATCGAAGAGTTGGCGGAGAAGAGTACTTATCTCGAGACTGCCTACCTGATTCTTTACGGGGAGCTTCCCACCGAGGCGGAGCTGAAACAGTGGGCGCATAATATTACTTTTCACACCATCATTCATGAGAACATTAAGAAGTTCATTGACGGCTTTCACTACGATGCTCATCCTATGGGAATGTTGGTGAGTACCGTTGCTGCCCTTTCAACCTTCTACCCCGATGCCAGGAGTATCTTTGATCCCGAATCACAGCGAAAGCAGACCTATCGGCTCATTGGCAAGATGCCCACTCTGGCAGCCTTTGTTTACCGGCACAGCCGCGGGATGCCCTACGCCTATCCGGACAATGACTTAAGCTACACCGGGAACTTTTTGAATATGCTCTTTAAGATGACCGAGGTGAAATATAGGCCCGACCCGATCCTCGAGCACGCCCTGGATGTTCTTTTCATTCTCCATGCTGACCATGAGCAGAACTGCGGTACGAATGCCATGCGGAGCGTGGGAAGCTCTCACGTGGATTGCTATTCGGCGGTTGCGGCTGCAGCCGCGGCTCTTTACGGCCCTCTGCATGGCGGGGCGAACGAAGAGGTGCTCAGAATGCTCAGGGAGATTGGTTCAAAAAATAGGGTTCCCGAATTCATCAAAAAAGTTAAGGCCGGTGAGGGTCTGCTCATGGGTTTTGGCCACAGGGTGTATAAAAACTATGATCCTAGGGCGAAGATCATCAAACAGGTGGCTGACCGGGTCTTTGAGGTTACGGGAAGGAATCCGTTACTTGATATTGCCCTGGAACTTGAGAGGATTGCCCTGGAGGATGACTATTTTATCAAGCGCAAGCTCTACCCGAATGTCGATTTTTATTCCGGCATTATCTACGAGGCGATGGGATTTCCGGTGGAGATGTTTCCCGTGCTTTTTGCCATCCCGCGTACCTCCGGGTGGATCGCTCAGTGGCAGGAAATGCTTTCTGATCCCGAGCAAAAGATAGCACGGCCACGGCAGATCTATTTGGGGCCCGAGAAACGAGTCTATGCAGCGATGGAACAGAGGCGTAGCGCGTAACAACCTGGCAGATAATGGGAGCCCGAAAAAAAAGCCCTCAGGTTACCCTGTATAGGGCAAAGCCTGCCGGCGTCACCGAAGCGATTAAAACGCTTTTGCTTGTCCTGCCTACGCTGATAGGTGCCTTCTTGATAGCGGGTTATATTCGCGTCCTTATGCCTGAGGACGTAGTACGGGAGTGGCTAGGAGAAGGGTCAGTTTTCCCATTGCAGCATCGCTTTACCATGCGGGCGGGAGTGTTCAAACCGTCACAACATACATAACCTCATGGGCCCTTTGGGGTGGCGGGATCATCTTTTACGAGTTCTCGATTTTGGGCCCCCAGACTCTTCACCATTCGAATAATCGCCAGCATCCTTTTCCCTCTGCTGGCTGGGATTATTGCCGGCTCTTTGGCAAAAATCGTCTAGACTCCTACAGTCTTCAAGCGATGACCCGGCAATACATTTGGAATCATCTCCGACGCCGGGGTCATTTAGGCTGCTCTTCTCTTGCGCTCTTCTATAAGCCGGGCGATCTCGGGCTTTACGAGTTGCGCGAAGTCGCTATACTTTAGCCGCACCGTTTGCACGTGATTGCCGGCGTTGAAATAGATGTGTTCGTCTTTCTCCAGCGCTGGATCGACGACAACGGGCAGTCCAAACAGATTACCGAACGGTGGCATCGCTCCGATCTCACATTCGGGGAAATGGGAGATGAATTCGGCCTCCGTCGCAAGCTTCACCGCTTTCGCGCCGAGACTCGCTTTAGCCGTATTCAAATTGATCCTCTGACTCCCCGGGATCACCCCCATAACCGGGCGACCATCCACCTCGAGCACAACGACCTTGGCCATCTCTTTGCCGGAGAAATGCTGTTGCGCAGCAATCTCCTGGGCCGTATAGGCCAACGGATGATTGTAAACCTCGTAAGAAACCCTCGCTTCATCAAGTAATTCTTTGAGCCTTCTTAAAATCGGCATATATACCTCCTTGCCTTTCGCCCGTTTGAATTATGACTAATTTTTGGAACTACAAGAATCATGCCGATGTTTTGTGACCTGACTACAGTTGATTTTCGGCATTTCGCCAAGGTTATTGTGAGACGGAAAAGAAATCATTCCTCAGCCTTGCGAAGCCTGGCGCCGCTGTTTCCCACCCCTGCGAAGAAAAAAATTGCATTCGGATAATCCAGGAAACAAGCCAGCGGAAAATCAATCTTTTATTAAGGCACTGTTTCTCTAACCGATGGCACATCTCTTGCCGTTTTCAAAAACGAGTCAGCGTTGCTTTGCAAGAACAGGAGGCAAACGGATTATGGAAATTCCCCTGCAGATCACATTTCGCAACATGCCCCCATCCCAGGCAATTGAGGACAATATTCGGGAGAAAGCGTCTAAGCTCGAATCCTTTTATGACCGAATCATGAGTTGTCGGGTCATTGTGGAAGCACCGCATCGTCACCATCGTAAGGGAAAGGTATACGAGGTGTGCATCGATCTTACGGTGCCAGGCGGCGAGCTGGTCATCAATCGTTCGCCAAAACGTTTAAAAGCGGCGAAATCGGCAGAAGCGCCAGAGACAAAGCTCATCGAAAGCCGCGCACCCAGCAAGCATGGGGCCCATGCGGATGTCTACGTTGCCATTCGTGATGCCTTCAACGCGGCCGGGCGCAAACTGCAAGACCACGTGCGCCGTCAGAGCGGTGTCGTTAAGCTGCATGAGGGCCAGCCCCGTGGGCGCGTCGCCAAGCTGTTTCCCGAAGAGAGGTATGGTTTTCTCGAAACGCCTGATGGACGTGAGATCTACTTTCACAGCAATAGTGTCCTTCAGCCTGGGTTCGGTGACTTGGATGTCGGAGCTGAGGTCTATTTTGCTGAGGAGCAGGGAGAAAAAGGCCCCCAGGCAAGTACCGTGCGATTTGTCGAAAAATAGGAGAATAAGATGTTTGACGAAATCCTCGTATGCCTGGATGGTTCGCCGTTGGCCGAAAAGATATTGCCCTTGGCGCAAGGAATTGCAAGCGGCAAGGGCTCGACGGTCATCTTAATGAGAGTCCTTGGAAGCAGCGAGGAATTGTCCGCGGAAGAGAGTTATATGCGCGAGCGCGCCGGCGTTCTCCGCGTGCCCATCAGGTTTCTGATCTCACCTGACCCAGCGACCGCTATCATCGAAGAATTAGAGAAGAATCCGCGGGCTATGGCGGCCCTGACCACGCATGGGCGAACCGCCTGGGGGGAAGCGTTATTAGGAAGCGTGGCACTAAAAGTGATTCGTGGCGCAAGGCGTCCCGTGCTCCTTTATCGCGCGAGATCGGACAGTTTAGCTGCGCCCACAAAGATCACCACCCTGGTGGTGGCCCTGGACGGTAGCGAGTTTTCGGAAAAAATAGTTCCGTCCGCCGTTGCGATGGCAAAGTCCCTCAACAGCCGAATCATGCTGGTTCAAGCTCTACCCGCGGAAAGCGCCCAGGCGGCGAGATCCAACGCGCCGTTGGGCGACGTCCTCGAATCTTCTTACCTTCAGGCTAAGGCTGCTGAAATCAAGAAACGGTACCAAATCGAGCCGGCCTGGGACGTGCTTCACGGCGAAGCGGGTGATGCGATATGCCGTTATGTGAACGGAATGAAAAATACTCTCCTCGCCATGACGTCCCACGCTCGCGGTGGACTCGAAAGGGCCCTTCTCGGCAGTGTCGCTGCAGCGTGCATTCGCAAGGCTGGAGTGCCGGTGCTGATTTACTGGCCGGACCATTAGTTTCGTCTCGGCTTGGGAACGCCATGGAGCCCCAAGACGACCCAGCAGAAAAAACCGCCCCGTCACAACTTTCGAAACGAACACCTATGATCATGCGGCCTGCCCGCGCAGTCCGTGGTGGCGGAGGTTCACATTTACCCCGTGCGAACTATCGATGAGGGACTGGCGATCTTGACCGGCATGCCTGCCGACGGCCCTGACGAAAGAAATGTCAACCATGTCGTTAGCAAACGGCTCAAAGAATTGGCGCTCGGTCTCAAAGAATTTGCCGCAACAGGCCACAACGGAGCGGAGGAATCAAAACCGTAGCTCCGTAGGAGGAGGGAGCAAAACCATGGATCCGATCAGAACCGGAAAAGCATCTTGAGCAGTTACGTAGGCGTCGAGAGCAAGTGGTGCACATGCTGCAATATATCGAGAAGGGCGAAACGAAGCTGAGCAGAATACCGAGTCAACCAAGCGGCTTACCAAAGCAGGATCGCACTGCTCGACCGACTGAGCGAATGGTACATTAAGGAGATGGACGAGATCGACAAAGCCTTCGATCGGGCAAAGCAGAACAAATACGGTCTATGCCTGGGCCTGCCACCAACCCCATTGAGACACATCGGTTGGATCTCTTTCCCGAGACAGCCTTCTGCAGCGCCTGCCAGAAAACGCGGAAAGCTTATATCGGGTTTGAAGATCTTTTCCATGACCTCGAAGTGGCTGAAAGGAGAAGCGCTGAGTGGATTCCCACCTGCTCCGATCGTTTGACAGGGAGCAAGACGAAATTTTTGCCGTCTAAACCTACCTACCTTGTAGTCGGCCTCCTATTAAATCAGGTATAAGAGGACTCATGCGATCCGTTCGCCCCCGCTATGTGCCTCTGCCTTTTCAGGACTCTCTGGAAGCAGGCCGACTCATTTTGCGCGACGGCACAACGGCAACGATCCGCCTTGCGCAACCGGGAGACAAGGAGGCGATGATCAAGTTCTTCGCTTCCTTATCGAGTGAGTCAAAAAGGCGCCGTTTTTTTGGTTTCGCTGCCCCTGCCGATAAGCTCGTAGAATCCTTGTGTGATCCTTCAAACCCACGCATGCAACTCAGCCTCGTCGTCACTAGATTGACGGGCGGCTCCCGGATCATTGCCACCGGCAACTACGTTGCCTCGGAGGAGACTGTAGCGGAAGTTGCCATGGCGGTGGACGATGCCTTTCAAGGGAAAGGGATCGGCACGCTCCTTCTCGAACGCTTAACTCTCTTGGCTGTCACAAATGGATTCCGTCGTTTTCGAGCGGTCACGATGATGGAAAACAAACCCATGTTGGATGTTTTCCGGGACTCGGGCTTTGAGTGCCGGACCAGGAGGGATGGTGGTTATGTGGAGATTGACCTCTCGACCATTCCCAGCGAAGCCAGCGTTATGCGCGCTGAGATGCGCGACCGAGTATCGACAACTGCTTCGCTCCGTCCGTTCTTTCAGCCGCGCTCGCTAGCTGTCATCGGCGCTTCCCGCAATCCTGCCAATATCGGCACACGGATTTTGAACGCTCTCCTCACCGCCGGTTACAAAGGACAAATATACCCTATCAATCCCCACGCTTCTTCGATTGCTTCCCTACGTGCATATAAATCACTACAGGATCTACCCGAAGGGCCTGATTTGGCCGTTATCGCGGTTCCTAGAGATTCAGTGTTGAAAGTGGTAGACGACTGCGCCTCGCGCGGCGTTCGAGCCATCGTCGTCATTACCGCTGGATTTGCTGAAAGCGGCCCTGAGGGACGTGACCTGCAGCGGCGTCTTGTTGAAAACGTACGCGGCTACGGCATGCGCATGGTTGGCCCGAATTGCCTTGGTCTCATCAATGCCGACCCCGCCGTACAGCTGAACGCTTCGTTTTCTCCCATTTTTCCGGCTCCCGGTCGGATCGCGTTCTCATCGCAGAGCGGTGCTCTGGGATTGGCGGTTCTTTCTCTCGCCCGGCAGCGTGAACTAGGGATTTCCCACTTTGTTAGTGTGGGTAACAAAGCGGATGTTTCTGGTAACGATCTGCTGCAGTACTGGGAAGAAGCGAGGCAAAGCGAAGTTATTCTTCTTTATCTTGAGTCCTTCGGCAACCCGCGGCGTTTTGCCCGGATCGCCAGGCGGGTCAGCCGCCACAAACCGATCGTCGCCGTGAAAGCCGGCAGAACGGGGGCTGGCCGTCGCGCCGCCGGATCTCATAAGGCAGCACTGGCGGCGAGTGATGTGGCGGTGGAAGCCTTGTTCCGCCAGACCGGTGTTATTCGCGCCGATACGTTGGACGAGATGTTTGATTTGGCGGCTGCTCTCAGCAATCAACCATTGCCCCGCGGCGGTCGCGTAGCAATCCTGACAAATGCTGGAGGGTTAGGAATTCTCTGCGCAGATACGTGCGAGGCAAGTGGACTCCAAGTGCAAGAGCTCAGCGATTTGACGAAGAATCGCCTGAAGCAATTTCTGCCTTCCACCGCGAGTGTCCTAAATCCGGTAGACATGGTCGCCTCTGCAGGCGCGGATGAATTTCATAAGGCCGTCGAGATTCTTCTCTCGGCTCATGAGATCGACGCGCTTATCGTTCTTTATGTGGACGTTGCCATGACGAAACCGACCGATCTGTCCAAGGGAATTGCCACAGGGGTCGTTGCTGGACGAAAAAACGGCGGTGCAGAAAAACCCGTCATGGCCTGCATCATGGCAGGATCTGATCCCGCCAAGCCCATCTATACGGACGGCGAGCGCGTACCCAATTACCCCTTTCCCGAAAACGCTGCGCGCGCTCTTGGCAAGATAACCGCTTATGCCGAATGGAGAGATCAGCCTGAAGCTTTAATCCCAGACTTCGATGACATAAATCCGCTCGCGGCGCGTGCAATCTGCCAAACTGTGCTTCCGCAAACGGGACCAGGATGGTTGTCAGCCGAAGATACCCGCAAAGTCCTTGCGGCGCTGGCGCTGCCCCTGCCACCCGGCGGAGTTTGCCGCACAGCGGATGACGCCACACGACTGGCCGGTAACATCGGCTTTCCTGTGGCGGTCAAGCTCGCCTCGCGCCAGATTGTGCACAAGACTGAAGTAGGTGGCGTTCGGCTGAATCTGCACGATGGGGCTGCAGTGCGACAGGCCTTTGACGACATTCAGGCGCAGCTAGCCCGAGAAAATAAACTCGACGCTATGGACGGTGTCATTGTCCAGTCTATGATCTCCGCGGGGGTCGAGCTGATGGCGGGGGTGATCGGAGATCCGTTATTTGGTCCGCTCGTGGCTTTTGGGCTGGGCGGCATTCACGTCGAGATTCTAAAGGATGTTTGTTTCCGCATCACTCCCCTCACGGACCGTGACGCGCATGAAATGGTTCGGAGCATACGCGGGTACCGCCTCTTGGACGGTTACCGTGGACATCCGCCGGCGGACATTCCCGCGATCGAAGACTTGCTGCTGCGCCTTTCGCGCCTTGTGGAGGAAGTCCCGGAGATTTCCGAGATTGATTTGAATCCGGTCTTTGCTCTTCCGCCGGGACAAGGATGTCGCATCATTGACGCAAGAATCCGGATCGGTGGGACTCAAATAAGGGAGTCCACGACCAGCTAGTCACGAAAGATCCGGGCCAGGTCTCAGAGAGATACGATTATAGTATAGTCTGCCTCAATGGCTCACCGTTGGCTGAAAAGATACGTGGCGCAAGACGTCCAGTGCTCCTTTATCGGGTTGCTCCCAATCTGGTTATCCGTAGACATGGAAGTCGGACAGCGGCGCTTTGTTTCTAATTTTCTTTTTCTAACGGAACGACCAATACGGGACAGGACGCCGCGCGCAGGACTTTGTCCGTGACGCTGCCGATCAGCATTCGGGAAAGCCCGCCGCGGCCATGGGACGATATAACGATCAGATCAATGCCCTCGTTTTCCGCGCAATCGACGATGGCTCCATACGGTTGGCCAGCATCAACCACTTTGCGTATTCTCAGATTCGCGCCGACATCAGCGACATTTTTAGCAACAAACTCATCAAGCCGCTGTTTGTGTTCCTCCATCTCTCGCTTGTCGATGCCGGATTCATCCAATATTACCACATTGAAGATAGTGACCTCCGCTCCAACATCTTTGGCCAACTGGCACGCATAGCGTACTCCTCTGACCGATAGGTCGGAAAAATCTGTCGGTGCAAGAATCTTTTTTACCAAATCCATACGGGACTCCTTTTTACAGTCGTCGACAGAGGAAACTCTTTCGACTCCAAGCTTTTTCAGCTGCTTAACTTTTTTCTCAAGATATTCGCGCGCTTCGTCTCTCTACCAAAAGGTCAGGCAACTAACATGCCACCGTTTCTCGTTGATTTTGTTGCCACGCCAAACGAAGTTTTTGCATCATTGAGAAAAGATTCTACTTCGAGTTGCAGAATTAAGAGAGCGGTGCCGATCGTTCATAAAAAAGCCGCTAGAAGCCTTTTAGTTTCGCTCACTTCTTCAGAGCAGCGGTGTGGCACCATTCTTGCCCTCATAGTTGGTGACACAGCGAAAGTAAAAGAACGGGACGAGGCTTAAGCCTCTCAGATGGCCGCCCTGGCTACGCGGCGGCAAGGAGAAGGGAACCATGGATGCGAATGAAGGCATCACATATGGGCATAAACTCCGGCTACGCGCAATCGAGGTCGAGAGGACGATAAGGCATCTTGAAAAAGAGCGGCGCGAAGTCGAAGAAAACACCGAGTGGGTCGACAGAGCCGCATACGAAGGCAGGGTTAGCCTCCTCGATGGCCTAACCACCTTGTACCGCAATGAAATGGAACAGATCGAGAAGGCTCATACCCGAGTTGAGGAACGTAGCTACGGTCTCTGCCTGGCGTGCCATGAACTCATCGAAGCCGATCGGTTAGAGATCTATCCTGCAGCACAATTCTGCTTCGAGTGCCAAGATTATCGCGAAAGGCTGAGAACGGGTTGAGCGCCTCTATGTCCTTCGGCCGCACGAACCGGCGCTCTAACACTACTTCCACGCTTCCCCGATTTGCGCCCGCAGAAACTTTTCACTAACCCGCGCGAGCTGCTCCCGCGGTAGCTCTGTATTCAATTTGAGACAATTTGCTGGGGAAAACTCATTTATCGGTTGGTACGCGGCCTTCTGCTTTGAGTAGATCTCCCACCGACCGTCGGAGACATCCTTCCCCTCAGCTTCCCTTTGAGCCAGTCGTTTTTCCGTCGTCTCGTCGGAGGCAACACAGTGAATTAATACCAAGGGAACCCTATGCTTTTCTGCTAACCGAACGATCTTCTCTCGATGCTCTTTTTGCCCAAAGGTGGCGTCGAGAATAGCGCCCTTGCCCTCCAGAATCTGTTTTTCCGCTTCCCGTGCGATCTTTGCGTAGGTTTTTTCCGTCATATTTGGGCTGTAGATTCCCTCATTAAATGGAACAGCCTGCCGGCCGAGTTTTCCAGCGATTGCTTTACGTAGGGTGTCCGAGTTGATCACCGGCATTCCTATATTTTCTCCTAACTCCCGAGCCAACGTGGACTTACCGCTTCCGGTCAAGCCGCAAACGATCACCAGAAAAGGCTTCAAGGACGACCAACTAAACCGCAAGGCATAGCGAAAATAACGCGGCGCATTGCTGTCTGGGCCGGTCGAACGGAGCGCTTCGACCTTGCCGCGCACCAGTGCGCGGTAGCATTGGTAGAAGGGCAGCAACACCGGCAAGTCGGGATCATGCAGCAACTCGAGATAACGTGTCAAAAAAGGCCGCACTAGGTTTCCACCACCGCGCACTTCTAGGTCCATCAAAAGAAAGCCGATTTCCGAGGCGAGATCGCAGCAACGCAACTGCCGGCTGAATTCGATGCAGTCGAAGATCTGAATGCCTTCCGGCGCGAAGCAAATATGCTCGCAGTGGAGGTCGCCATGCACATCGCGAATCCAGCCGTCATTGATACGCTGTATAAATAGATCGTGATGCTTATCAAGGAACTCAGCGCCAAACTTCTTCAGCGCCGCAAACCCATCCTCTTCGATCCAGGTTCCAAAAAACGGTTGGAGATCGTCGAGATTTTCCGCCCACTCCGCTTGGACATTCGACGGATAATCAAAACCCGCGCTTTTTTGGACCGGCTCCGCTCCGGCGTGAAACGGCGCCAAAACTTCCGCCACGGCGCGCATCATCTCCGGTGTCAACTGGCCGGAATCGAGCAGAAACGACAGCATGCGTCGCTCAGGCAATCGTCGCATGACGAGCGTATATTCCGCCGGCGCGCTCCATCCCCCAAGCCGCCAGCCGGTTGCATCGAAACTGATGGGCATGACCGCTAAATAAACCGATGGTGCCAATCTCCGGTTGAGACGCAATTCTTCGTTGAGAAAATGGCGCCGCTTGGCCAACGTCGAATAGTCGAGAAACGAAAAACGGACCGCCTTCTTCACCTTATAGACAAGATCGTCGGTCAAAAAGAGATGTGAAATATGAGTCTCTTTATGGGCGACCTTCGATGGTCGCTTCGGGTAAAAACCCGGCTCCAACATTGCGGCGACGAGTTCGTCCTGTGATCCCCTCTTATCGCTAGCGTGTATTTTCCTCACATATTGTTCCCCCTCTCAGGTTTCGCAAACACAATGCCATCTCGAAAACATTTGATAAAAGTACGGACGGAATCCCATCCCAGGGAAAATAACGTTGTGTCTTTTCCAGAACTTGGAAAGTAACTTTTCGGAGCGAAGGAACGAGACTGCGGCGCGCAAACGCAAGAATAAAATGGCTTGATCAGTCGATCTCTAATTCTTCGATCTTACGGTACAAAGAAGAGAGGCTAATATCGAGGAGCTTAGCAGCCTCGCGCCGGTCTTGACCCACCTGATCTAAGACCCTGGTGATGTGCTGTTTCTCGAAATGTCTCAGCGCATCTTTCAAGTTGTAGGTGAATGCTGGGGTTGCTTGACCGCTTGTGACAATGGAGGCGGGAAGATCTTTCAGGGTAATATGATCCCCTTCCGCCAGGATCATCGTGTGTTCGATAACGTTGTCGAGCTCGCGCACATTGCCCTTCCAGGGAAGTGACATCAGGACTCGAACGACCTCTTCATCGATTCCCTGAAAATTTTTTCTGAGCTCAGGGTTGTGTTTCTTGATGAGATGGTCGATCAGTAACGGAATGTCCTCCGGCCGTTCGCAGAGCGGCGGAATATGGATCTCCATGATGTTGAGCCGATAATAAAGATCCTCGCGAAACCGGCTTTCCTCGACCTCTTTTTTTAGATTTCTGTTCGTGGCGGCCAGCACTCGGACATCGATATGACGGGGGGTCGTGCTGCCAATGGGCAAAATTTCTTTAGCTTCCAACGCCCTCAGTAATTTCACCTGGAGGTGCTGGGGAATTTCGCCGATCTCATCCAAGAAAATGGTTCCTCCACGCGCCTTTTCAAAAAGGCCCTCTTGGTTGGCAAAGGCGCCCGTGAAAGAACCTTTCATATGGCCAAAAAGCAAACTCTCGAGCAACGTCTCCGGCAAGGCGCCACAATTGACCGGCAGAAAGAGTTTGTCTTTCCTGTCGCTGTGCGCGTGAATACCAAGGGCGATCAACTCTTTGCCAGTGCCGCTGTCACCGGTAATGAGCACCGTGGCCATCGTGGGCGCTACTTTCTTGACCATTTCCAGGACATCCCGGATCGCTTTGCTTTTGCCGATGATGTTTTCGAAGTAAAATTCCATCTAACTTTTAGATGCAGCGACTATCACGTTTGTTTTTACCGGCGATTCCTCACCGACCTGCCTACGGGCGAACATAAAAGCGACGAGTGAGAGTGTCAATACGACCGGCTTGAACTTTTGAGACTTTGTCAGAGTCCTTCGGCAGCCTGGAGGAGCTCTGGATCGGAACAGAACTGGCGCAGGGCAAACTTGAGTTTTTGCCGCTGCACGCTGGCTGGAACACCTAAATTCTCCAGGGTCTTGGCGATCTTCGGCCCGCCTAGCTGGAGCAATCTCCCATAGATTACGTCAATCTCAGAACTTTCTATTTCCAACGCAATGCGGAATGCTTCTTCGACGCCGATCGAAGCCATCCCTCGGTTCAAGTAAGTAAGCAGCCATTGTTTCAGCTCATCGGCCTTATGGCGGCTGACGCTCGGATCAAGCTTCTCGTCCTCGTAGTTCTCAATGAGCGCCCGACACGCGTTCAAGATGCACGCGTGCTGCTCTTCCTCCTTGGCCATTTCCCACCAGAAGTCCCTCAACTTCGGCTTGGGAAAGAAAAGGTGCGAGAAACGAAAGTAAATCTTAGAAACGAGCCGTTCGATCTCGGCGAATCGAATCAGCGGATCGAACGGCTCCTGGGTACTCATGCGTCTTTTAAATTCTCCTTGAGGAATTCGAGCAGCTCTATGTGCTTTTCCGAATCTTTTATCATGGAGTCCAAAAGAATTTTAAAAACCCCATGGTAGTATCCGCTGCTCTCTTTTACAAGCGTCTTGCATTCCCGGATGCCTTCCTTTTCAAGCTCGATGAATGCATCGGTGCTTATCCGCAGCTGGCTTTTGGTCTCGGCAAGATCGGCCGGACCCTCAAGGCTTCCTTCCGGCTTGGTCCACCTGAGGCTACCTCTCAGTGTCGCAATCATCGCGTGAATAACCGCGCGATGCTTTTCCTCATCCGAGACAATAAGCTGCAAGAGAAACCTCGTGACAGGATTCGGCATCCTGCCCAGGAGCTTCCGATACTGCTCCAGCGACTTTTCTTCTTTCGCCTCATGGGCCTCGAACTCATTGAGCAAACGTTCAATAGGAGATATTTCAGGCGCTCCGGTTGGACTTACTTGGGTCGCGAACAGCGCCGCCACATCAGACATTTCTTCCATAAATTCCTCCTTTCCCTCTTTTTGCCCTCTGTTTAATCTTTTTGATACCGGCCCCTTTTTCTTGCTTAGAGATTTGCTACGCTAGAAGCAAGGGGCAAGGGTCGTGCCAGAAGGAAAATTAGATTGTTTCTAAGCTGTTCGCACTCGAGCTTAAAAAAATTTCCCAACTTTCGGGATTTGCCCCGTGAGGTTTCCCAATCCTGCGAAAAAAATGTCCCGGTGGTAAGCCAAGTCAGCAGACTGCAGCAAGAATCGCCCGGGCATAAAAATAGCAAGTCAATCAATAGATAACACCGGCAATGCAAAGCCCAATGGAATAAAAGTCATGACACAAGAATCTTCAAAACCAAGTAACAATCACATTGGCATCCTAGTAGGAGGCGGTCCTGCGCCCGGCATCAATGGGGTTATAAGCGCGCTCACCCTGGAGGCGAGCAGCCGCGCTCATCGAGTGATCGGGATCTATGATGGGTTCCAGTGGTTAATGAGAGGGGATACCAAGCACGTCAAGGAAATGGATCACGACGACGTTTCTCGGATTCACTTCCAGGGTGGGTCAATCCTAAATACGTCGCGCGCCAATCCGACGAAGAAAACGGAGGACCTCCAAAAGGTCATTGCCACTCTCGATGCCTTAAAGATCGGTTATCTTGCTACGATCGGGGGCGACGATACGATGTTCGCCGCGAGCCAGGTCGCAAAGCACGCGGGGGGGCGAATCCGGGTTTGTCACATTCCGAAGACCATCGATAATGACCTGCCGCTACCGGGAGAGATTCCCACATTTGGTTTCGAGACCGCCCGGCAACGGGGCTTCGAACTGGTACAAAACTTAATGGAGGACTCGCGCACCACCGGCCGCTGGTATTTCATCGTCGTAATGGGACGTTCCGCCGGCCACCTGGCACTCGGCATCGGCAAGGCCAGCGGCGCAACGCTGACGATTATTCCGGAGGAGTTTCGCGGTCCGGTTCATCTGGAAACGGTCTGCGATATCCTTGAGGGAGCAATTCTAAAACGAAAGTCTCTGTGGAGCCGTGCCGACGGCGTGGCCGTGGTTGCAGAGGGATTGCTCGAACGGGTTCCAGCGGAAGAGCTTTCCGCCATTGAGGGTGTTCGTATCACCCATGACAGCTATGGCCACCTGCGCCTTGCAGAGCTGGATCTGGCGTACATCCTAAAGACACTGGTGGAGCATCGCTTTGATGCCCGTGGTGCCCCCATCACCGTAGTCCATAAAAACATCGGCTATGAACTGCGTTCCGCTCCACCTATCGCTTTCGATTGCGAATATGTGCGTACTCTCGGCTATGGGGCGGTGGAATTTTTCTTGGGCCACTACCAGGACGCCGAAAAGCTGGCCGGTGCGCTGATCTGTTTGGTGGACGGCAAACTGCAATTTCTAGATTTTGTCGATCTCCTCGATCCGAAGACCGGAAAATCGCAGATTCGCGTGGTCGATGTCAACAAACCGTCTTATAAAATCGCCCGGGAGTATATGATTCGCTTGGAACGCGAAGATCTTGAAGACAAAGACAAGCTTAGAGTCCTGGCCGAGGCGGCATCGAGCCACAGCAAAAGCTGCAGCCCGGATGAGTTCCGCGCCAGATTTCAACATCTACTAGACGCATGAACGATTTGCTCAAAGCAAGAGGAGAATGAATGGCTGCCAGAGTAGCGATTAATGGGTTTGGCCGCATTGGACGTCTAACCCTGCGGACGATTCTCGAGCGACACAAGACAAACCTGACTATCGTCGCCATTAACGACATGGCGGACCTGCAAACCAATGCGCACCTGTTTCGCTACGACTCGACATACGGAATATTTCCGGGCAAGGTTGAAGTCGGAGAAGGGATTCTCAAAATTGACGGTCTAAACATCAGCGCGATAAACCAGAAAGATCCTTCGCGCCTGCCCTGGAGACAATTGAACGTCGACATTGTTATCGAGTCCACGGGGGTATTTACGGACGCGGCCCAGGTGCGGGCTCATCTCGAAGCTGGAGCGAAAAAGGTGATCATCACCGCTCCCGCAAAAGACGAGGATATTACGCTGGTTTTAGGGGTCAACGATTCCGCCTACAACCCTCGTAAACACCACATTGTCTCTAATGCCTCCTGCACGACCAACTGTTTGGCGCCGGTGGCGAACGTGATTCACAACCACTTCGGTATCGAGCGCGGTTTGATGACCACCACCCACGCTTACACTAACGACCAACGCATTTTGGATCTCATGCACAAAGACTTGCGTCGAGCGCGCGCCGCCGCCATGAATATCGTCCCCACGAGCACAGGTGCGGCAAAGGCCATCGGCTTGGTCATGCCGGAGCTTAAAGGCAAACTTCACGGCCTATCTCTGAGAGTGCCGACTTCGACGGTTTCCGTGGTTGATCTCGTTGTGGATCTCAAGAAATCGGCCTCAGTTGAAGATCTGAATAATGCACTTCAGAAAGCGGCTGAGGGCAAAATGAATGGGATATTGGCCTATAGCGACGAGCCCTTGGTTTCCAGCGATTTTCGTGGTAATTCGGCTTCGTCGACAGTGGATGGGTTATCCACAGTGGTGTTGGAAGGAAGAATGGCAAAAGTTCTTTCCTGGTACGATAACGAATGGGGTTATAGTTGCCGCGTCGGTGACCTCGCAACACTAATGGCAGAAAAAGGACTCTAGGAGGGATTCGCAAATGATTGCCAAAGACATAATGACCAGAGATATCATCACCGTGACTCCAACGATGACGGTGAAAAACTTGGCGATGACCCTGATCAAGAATCAGATCAGCGGTGCGCCGGTATCTGCCAAGAACGGTAAGATCGTCGGCATTGTGTCCGAAACCGATATCGTCGCCAAGAAGGGTAGAGACGTTAAGGCGATCATGAGCAAGAAGATCATTAGCGTCAACGAAGAAACCCCGGTCGAGGCGATCGCGCAGCTCATGACGACGCACGGCATCAAACGCCTCCCGGTCATGCGTGGAGATAAGGTCGTTGGCATCGTCAGCCGGGCCGACATCGTCAGCGCCATCGCCTTGGGTAAACACGTCGCGCTGCACACGCCGGTTTATGATCTGTAAACACTCCGCGGAATCTCTGCCTTCTGATTCTCAAGCCCGTCCGCGTTTCCTCACGCGCTATTTGTGCGCCTTCTAAACTAGACCTGAAATAAGCGTCAAGAGAACGCGAGTGCTCGCCTGAAGGTCACTGGCGATCTCTTGGCGGTCCGTAAGCGCTCATTGGAATACATATGCACAACAAACACGGCTTCAGTTAAGCGTCAGAGCGTGAGGTGCTGAGATTGAGCCTGATTTTGGATGCACTTCTCCCTTCAACGCTTGTTCCAGAAGCGAGATTTTTCTGCGGTGCGAAATCATCTTCTTAGGTCTGTAGCCGAACATGAGCGGTGAGGATGTCGGGCAAAAACCGATGCGATCCGGCAAGCCGGACTACCAAGCGCCGCCCGCTCTTCAAGACCTTGGCGGCGATGTAGACAAAATGGCGGCGAAAGCGTTTCCACTCCCAGCGCACCACCTCAGAGGGCAAAGCGATCTGGGCGATCCACTTGCCGAGATTCCAAGCCAGCCGGGCGATCTGAAGCCATGCCGAGTTGCCCTTAAACTCCGCCACCGGCATGCGCCACCCCGCGATCCCTTGGCCAAACTGCTCGATCACGTTTTCTTGGTCGCACCGCTGATAGGTAAGATCGATGACCTCGCGAGCCGTGTAAGAGCGCGGCAAATTGGTCAGCACCAGCCGGTAACGGAAATGGGTAAAGAGCGCCCCCTGCCCATCAGTCTCTTCGATCAACACCCGCCGCACGATCATCCGACATGCAGAGGCAAGCCCGTGGGGCTGATAGTCGATCTCGCTCAGCCACTGCCTTACCGTGCGCAGCCTGCGAAACCCGCGCTCAGCCGCTTTCTGGCGCCGCCAGTTCCTCGTATACACATGACGAGACGGCCCGCCGCGCTCCTCGCGCTCGGCTCGAGGAAAAAAGGGCTTCCAGTTCTTCTCCGCAATGGCCTTTACCAGCGCTACACGATTGGGATACACCCGAGCCCCGATCGCAAAGTACGCTCCCTCATCGATGACGGTGTTGAAAATATCACAACGGTCAAAGTCGGTATCCCCACGCACCAGGGCGTTTCGAAAATGGCGCCTCACCCGCGGCAACACCTCTTTAAGAGCCTTTGCCGCCGCATCCGAAGGACGGGCGCTACCCGGCTGATTGACCACCTTCAGGCACTCCCCGCTGCCGCCCAGCGAAACCACCAGCGGCTGATACGACCATCGCCCATCGTAGCTAAAGTCCGCCCCTTCTTTCTGAACTCCATAAAGAGGCTTGATGTGCCCGTCGAGATCCACCAGCGCAAACTCGTGCTTTTTTCTCTGACGGCGCGCCTTGCGAGAAAGCTTCGACCACACCGCCTCCTGAACCTCGTCGATCACTCCCGCAAGCCCCTCCACGTCTTGCGCGGTCTTAAACCGACGCAGAAAATCTCCGGCCGTGGTCGGGTCTGGAATCCGACACCCTCCCACCAGCCGCCTAACCGCCTCGCTCCCTTGCAGTACCGCCTGATCCTCCAGACACGTCCCGTCGGCATAAAGCGTGTACGCCAGCGCCAGCACATGGTCCGACTCGTGGTAGGGCGCGTGGCGCTTGAACAACACCAGCGCCTCGTCCAGCCGCTGCGCTACCCGAAACCGTCGCACAAACTGCTGCGCCAGTACCAGCCCTCCATAATGGGTGATCTCGCCTCGGGGATCACTCTCCAGATGGAGCAGCGGGTGACGCATCACCCGCCCTTCGGTCTCGGGCCACGGAAGCTCTTCGGGATCGACGCTGGTGCCAGAATTGACGTGACTTGCGCGCTCAAATGCGATAGATACTTTCACTTGGGAGTCCTCTGCTTTTGGGGTTACGTT
>Ga0209887_1000145_pt1 | contig 20351 bp, 20 predicted proteins | sample GWRWN1_30_40_FD_187230 | JGI IMG/M metagenome (GOLD analysis project Ga0209887, IMG submission 187230) | Riverbed sediment microbial communities from areas with no vegetation in Columbia River, Washington, USA - GW-RW N1_30_40 (SPAdes)... | ecosystem: Environmental > Aquatic > Freshwater > River...
CCGAGATTTCCATCCGCTCGCTCGACGATCCGGCCGTCGAGATGAAGCGCGGCGAATCGGGCGAGATCTGCATTGCTGGGCCCCAGGTGATGACCGGCTATTGGAACAAGCCGCAAGAGACCGAAGGGAGCTTCGTGGGACGCCACTTCCGCACCGGCGACGTGGGCTACATGGACGAGGACGGTTACATTTTCATCGTCGACCGCATCAAGGACATGATCAACGCCTCGGGCTTCAAGGTCTATCCGCGGCGGATCGAGGATGCGCTCTACGAGCACGGCGCCGTCGCCGAGGTGACCGTGGTGGGCATTCCCGACGAATATCGGGGCGAAGCGCCGAAGGCCTTCGTCAAGCTGAAGGAAGGCAAACAGGTAACGACGGCGGAATTGCTCCAGTTCCTGAGGGGGAAGCTCTCCAAGCTCGAGCTGCCGGCAGAGATCGAGTTTCGCGATCAGCTGCCTAAGACCATGGTGGGCAAGCTGTCGAAAAAGGAACTCCGCGCGGAAGCCAAGCGCTGATCCGCTTGACCGGGACAATCAGCGCACGCGACCCTTAGACGATCGCGCAACCTTGCGATGCTCGAAGCTCCAGCGCTGACGGCCCTACCGCAACCACGGCAAGAACTCTTGATCCTGCTGCCGCCGCAAGGCGCGCTTTTGTCTCCGTGTCAGCGGCGGCTCCTCCACCATGGCCGCCTCGGCCGTCGCTGCTTGCGAGGCCTCTGCGCCGTCCACATCCGCCTGCGCTGTATCGCCGTCTTGCGGCGCGGGCGCTCCTTGCTCCGAGGGCTTGGCCGGCGTTGCGGTGTTCGGCGCCGGTTTGGCGGCCGCGGTGGCGATCGGTTTCGGCTTCGCCTTAGGTTTCGGTTCCGGGAGCGGAACAGCGCGGGCAGCGGGCTCGCCCGAAATGGGCGCGACAGCTTCGGTGGCGATCGGCTTGGTCATGACGAACATGCTCGAGACGTTCTCGCCCGAGAGGCGCGCGGCAGTTTCGGGCCCCACTGAGACGTTGAGGAAGCCGTAGCCTCGGCGCGCTTTGTACTCGGCGGGCGGCGCGGCAGGCACAACGATCTCCTCAGTGACCAGAACGGCCGGCTTCGGCAATGCCTCTGGCTCGGCCGATTCTTGAGGCTCGGCCGATTCTTGAGGCTCGGCCATGGCCTGCATCTCGCCTTGCGGCGCAGCCGCGCCGCCCGGCGCTTCAGAGGCTGCCGCCTCGACGCTCGGCGCTGCGACGGGTTCCGCTGCCGCCACGGACTCCGCAGCCGACGGTGCTGAGGGCGGACTTGAAGGCGTGACCGACGCCTCGATTTGCTGCGTCCCCTCGGCAGGGGCGGCAGGTGCAATCTCTTCAGGCGCCGCGGTCCTCAGCCACTGCTTCTCGCCGCAGAGCAGCCAGGCCTTGCAGCCTCTGAGCAAGATTTGTCTCCGCGACACGACGGTCAGCGTGGCGGCATAGGTGTGGCCATCCTCGGGATTGTAGATTTTGCCAGTCCACGTCGAAGGAGCGCTCGGGGCGAGGCCGGTGAAGATCGCGAGGCCGACGATCGGGCGGTCGCGCATCGAGGGATCCTCATTGCGGACGTCATGCAGGGGGCGGCCCCTGCTGTCGCTAGGCTCTTTGAGCCAAATGATCTTGGCGCAGAGCAGGTTCTTGCGCTGGCCGCATTTGAAAACTTGAATCTTGGACTCGCGCTCCGCATCCGGCTTCATCCAATAGCCGGTGGGATCGGCCGAGGCCGCTTGGGACTGGCTGCTGGGAGCAAGGAGAGCAGCGGTCAAAAGTCCCATCGCCGCAGCGAAAGCATGATGCCTCATAAGAGACCTCCGTAAGAGCCGCGCCATTGGCGCACATGACGCCATGGCGATCACTTTATCTTGCCCCCTGTCCCCATTAGGCCTCTTAACGAGGCCCTTGTTGCGCCCGGTGGCGCGCTGATTCGTATCTGTGGCCGATGATTCGGCCTTCTACTTACGCCTGTGTCCCGACCCCTTCCAGGATGGCCGCGACGCCCATGCCGCCGGCCGTGCAAATCGATATCAGACCCCTTTGGCCCCCCTCACTATGCAGGAGTTTGGCCAAAACCGCCAGGATGCGTGCTCCTGTCGCCGCAAAAGGATGCCCGAAAGCTATTGACGAGCCCTTGACGTTCAGCTTCGCCCGGTCGATCGACCCCAGGGCTTGGCTCCGTCCTAGCCGCCGGCGGCAATAATCCTCTGATTCCCACGCCTTCAAAGTTGCCAGCACCTGCGCAGCAAAGGCTTCATGAATCTCATAATAATCGAAGTCCTGTAGCGCCAAGCCAGTGTGCTTGAGGAGATCGCTCACGGCAATGGTCGGCGCCATCAGAAGTCCTTCTCCTTGCACGAAATCTACGGCAGAAGTGCGGCCCAGGCTCAGATAGGCCTGAACCGGAATTCCACGCTTTTCCGCCCAGTCCTCGGAGGCGAGTAGGACGGTGGCGGCGCCGTCGGTGAGCGGCGAGGAGTTGGCGGCGGTGATCGTGCCCGCGCCCGAGCGGTCGAAAGCAGGCTTCAGCTCGGCCATTTTCTCCAGCGAAATGTCCTCGCGGATATTGTTGTCCCGGAAGACGCCGGCGCAGGGGATGACGAGGTCGTCCATGAAGCCCTCGTCATAGGCGGCGGCAGCTTTCTTATGGCTTTCAAAGGCCAAAAGGTCCTGGGCCTCGCGGGTAATGCCCCATTCCTTTGCCATCAGCTCGCAATGTTCGCCCATGCTGAGCCCGGTGCGCGGCTCCGAGGTCGAGGGCGGCTGAGGGGCAAGCTCGGCGGGTGTGAACCCTTTGAAAGCCGCGGCCCTCTGGCCGAGGCTGCGGGCCCGGGACAACTTCACGAGGCGCTGGGCGAAGCGGCGCTGGAACACGACCGGCGCGTCGCTCGTGGTGTCAGTGCCAAGGGAGACGCCTGATTCGATCTGTCCCGTGGCGATCTTGGCGGCGATCCCGAGCGCACCGGCGAGGCTCGTGCCGCAAGCCTGCATCATGGTGATGGCGGGCGTGGTGGGGGCAAGCGCGCTCCCGATCACCGCCTCGCGGGCAAGGTTCCAGTCCTTGGCATGGGTCACCACGGCGCCGCCCACCACCTCGTCGATATGCGTGCCGTGCAGAGCGAAGCGATCGATAAGACCGCCGAGCGCCGCGGTCAGCATGTCGAGATTGGAGAGCTCGGCGTAGGCCGTGTGCGAACGGCAAAAGGGGATGCGAACCCCCCCAAGCACCGCAACGCGCCGCATCGAAGCTTCAGCCATGGTCCCTGCCGGCTCCCCGTATCTTCCGTTAGGCCGCCGCAGCGGTTCGAGCGGCGTGCTCTTGCGTGCGCCGGTAGTGAAGCGGGCCGCCGCGGAACGGCGCGAACCCGGTGCCGAAGATCACGCCGGCATCGACGTGATCGGCGGTCGCCACCACATGATCGGCGAGCGCGCGCTCGGCCTCGTCGAGCATGGGCTTCACCAGCTCGCGGCCAAGGCGCTCGAGCTCGGCCTGGTCGTATGCGACCTCTTCGCGCTTCGGCTTCCCCTCTTCCCACACATAGAAACCCTCGCCCGTCTTCTTGCCGAGCTTCCCCTGCTTGACCAGCGTCGCCAGCGCATTGTCGCCCTTGGGCGCAAGACCAAGCTCGTTTCCGACATGGTTGGCAATATCAAGCCCGACCATGTCCATGAGCTCGAGCGGCCCCATGGGCATGCCGAATTTGAGCGCCGCCTGGTCGATCTTCTCGCGCGGTTCGCCCTGCTGGTAGCGGCGAACCGCCTCCATCATGTAAGGCGCGAGCACGCGGTTCACGAGAAAGCCGGCGCAGCTCTTCACGATCAGCGGCAGCTTGTTGATGGCGGTGACGAAGGCGCAGGCCTTGCGCACCTCCTCCTCCCGCGTCCCCTCGCCTCGCACGACCTCGACCAGAGGAAGCTGCGCCACGGGGTTGAAGAAATGCAGCCCGACGAGGCGGCCGGGGTCGGCCAGGGGCTTGGCGATCTCCTCGAGCCTGAGCGAGGAGGTATTGGTGGCGAGCACGGCGCCGGGCTTCACCTCCTTCTCCAATTGCTGAAACAGCTTCTGCTTGATGTCGAGCTTCTCGACGATCGCCTCGATGACCACGTCGGCATGTTTGATGTGCTTGCCGTTAGGATCGGCGATGAGGCGCGCTACGGCCGTCTCGACCGCGAGCGGCGAGCGAAGATGCCGCTTAAACAGGCTCTTGGCGCGGACCAGCGCCTTGGCGATCTGAGCCTCGTCGAGATCCTGAAGGCTCGCCTGCATGCCTTGGACCACGCACCAGGCAGCGATGTCTCCCCCCATGGTGCCGGCGCCGATGACGTGTACCTTGAGCGGCTTGAAGCCGTTCTTCGGCGCCTCGTCCTTTAGCATCTCAGACAGCTTGAACACGCGGCGCAGATTGCGCGAGGCCTCGCTCGCCATCAGCGGGGTAAACATCTCCGTCTCGGCGATCTTCATGCGGACCGGGTCGTCGCCGTAGCGTTCGAACAGATCGATGAGGCGGAACGGCGCCGGATAATGCTCCTCGCGCACCTTCTCCGCCGTCTTGGCGCGCATCTGCTTGGCGAGCATGGAGCGCACCGGCTGCTTGAGCATCAGCCGCTTCCACCACGGCGCGCCCTTGGAGCGGCGTTTCTGTAGCACTGCCTTGCGCGCGGCCCAGCGGAGATTGTGGCGGGTCGGCACGAGCTGATCGACGAGGCCGATCGCCTTGGCCGCCGTGGGGCGCAGCATGCGGCCGGTCAGCATGGCGGTCATGGCATCCATGGGGCCGGCGGCCTGGATCGAGCGCACCGTGCCGTTCAGCCCGGGAAAGATGCCGAGCTTCACCTCGGGAAAGCCGAGCCGCGTCGCCTCCTCGCGGTCGGAGATGCGCCAGTCGCAAGCGAGCACGAGTTCGAGCCCGCCGCCGAGACAGTAGCCGTGGATGGCGGCGACCACGGTCACGGGCAGCCGGTCGACGCGGTTGAACAGCTCAAGCGTCTGCTTCACCACGTCGGCGATCTTGGGCTCGGTGTCGAAGCTCTCGAACTCCCTGATATCGGCGCCAGCGATGAAGCTTCGCTCCTTGCCGCTCATCAGCACGAGGCCCTTCACCTCGCCCCGCATCGCCGCCTCCTCGACTGCCTTGACGATTTCGCCAAGCTCCTCGGCCGGGCGGCGTCCGAGCGAATTCATGCTCTCGCCCTTGCGATCGATGACCGCCCAGGCGATGCCTTCGAAGTCGACGGTGAAGCGCCAGTCCTGCAAATCGGGAAGTGTCGTCGCCATGATCGGCCTACTCAGCGGCAATATGTTCTGGTTGCTCTTGGGATGGGGCTGAGGACGCCTCGCCTGAAGGTGCCACGAGCGCTTCGCCGCGCGCGAGCTCCTCGGCGGTAAAATCGTCCACGGCGATGACGCGCGCCACGAGATCGCGAAGCTCGGCAAGCGCGCGCGCCTCGGTCTCGGTCAACACACCCTTCGCTTCAGCCTCGGCGATCCAGTCATTGTCGTGGACGCGTTTGACCTCACCTTTGCGGATCGCCCGCTCAAGCTTCTTGTCGGCCTCTTCCCAAGCCACGACCTTGGCGAGCGTATAGTCGAGCAGTCCCACCCGGTCCCTCGGATCGTCCGAGACGAAGATGTCTCTGGTGAGACGGTCGCGGAACGCGCCCGGCTCAAGCGCCGCGCGCACGATCGCCTTGCCGTCCTTGTCGCTCGCAGGCCGCCGCCTCACGCCCAAAGGGAAGACGAGCGGAGCCATCAGCCATGCGGCCCACCGCACCGGGAAATTGCGCAGCGTTCCGAGCAGCGCCTGGTCGAAGCGGTAGAGGCAGTTCTGCGCGCAGTAGTCCACCAGCTTGAGGTCTTCCTTGGGCCGCCCATCGTCGTCGTAGCGCTTGAGGACGGCGGATAGGAGATAGAGCTCTGAAAGGGCATCGGCCATGCGGCCCGTGATCTTCTGCTTCACCTTGAGACTGCCGCCAAGCAGCGCCACGGTCAGATCGGCCACGAGCGCGAAAGAGCGGGAGGCGCGCGCAAGCTCGCGCCACCAGCGGCGCGTGTCTCCGGCATTGGGCGGGGCCGAGGCAAACACCCCGAAGGTGAGATTGTGGAAGAGCGCGCCGGCGGCATTCGACACGGTGAAGGCCACATGGTCATCGAAAGTGCGGGCGAACAGCTCGATGCCGCGTTGGCGGTCCTGATCCTGAAGCGCCTCGATCTCGGTGAAGAGATAAGGGTGGCTGCGCAAGGCGCCTTGGGCGAAGGTGATGAGGGTGCGGGTCAAGATGTTGGCGCCTTCGACGGTGATGCCGACCGGCACCATCTGATAGGCGCCCTGGATGTAGTTGCTTGGCCCGTCGCAAATTCCCCTGCCGCCATGAATGTCGAGCGCGTCGTTGACGCTTTGGCGCATCCGCTCGGTCGAGACATATTTGAGCAGCGCCGAGATGACGGCAGGCTTCTCCCCCGCCGACACCATGGAGGCGGTCACCCCGCGCGCCGCTTCGAGCTCATAGGCAGCCTCGATCATGCGCGCCAGGGGTTCCTCAACGCCCTCCATGAAGCCGATTGGCAGATTGAATTGCTTCCTGATACGGGCGTAAGCGGTGCTCGTTCTGAGCATCGACTTGGCCGCGGCGGCGCTCGTGGCAGGGAGCGAGATGGAGCGGCCTGCGGCGAGGCAGCTCATCAGCATGCGCCACCCCTGCCCTGCCCGCTCTTTGCCGCCGATGATCCAATCGAGCGGCACGAACACGCTGCGTCCGCGTGTGGGTCCGTTGGGGAAGGCCGCACCGGCCGGAAGGTGCCGCCGTCCGATCTCGACGCCAGGATGATTGGTCGGAATGAGCGCGAGCGTGATGCCCACGTCCTCGCCGCGGCCGAGATGGTTCTCCGGGTCGAACAGGCGGAAGGCTAAGCCCAGCAGCGTGGCCTTGGGCGCGAGCGTGATGTAGCGCTTGTCCCAGGTGAGCCTGATGCCCAACGTCTCCCTGCCCTCATGCTGCCCGCGGGTGACCACGCCCACATCACGCATCGCGGCCGCGTCTGAGCCCGAGAACGGGCCTGTCAAAGCAAAACAGGGGATCTCCTCCCCTGTGGCGAGACGCGGCAAGAAGTGCTTCTTCTGGGCGTCGGTGCCGTATTTCTCGATTAGCTCGCCCGGACCGAGCGAGTTCGGCACCATGACGATGGTCACGCCGTCGGGGCTGCGTGAGGAGATCTTGCCGAGAATGAGCGACTGCGCCTGAGCAGAGAAGCCCAAGCCGCCATGCTTTTTAGAAATGAGCATGCCGAGAAAGCCGTTGTCGCAGACGAAGCGCCAGATGTCGTCGGGGATGTCGTGTAACTCGTGGCGGATGCGCCAGTCGTTGAGCTTCTTGCAGAGTTCCACGGTCGGCCCGTCGAGAAAGGCGCGCTCCTCGGCTGTGAGCGTGATGGGGGGGACGCGGCGGAGCTTCGCCCAATCGGGCTTGCCGGAGAACAGTTCGGCGTCCCAGCCGACCGTGCCCGCTTGCAGCGCCTCGCGCTCGGTCTCCGAGATCGCGGGCATCGCGCCCTTGAGCGCGCGGTAAGCGGGGAGGACGATATATTTTCGCTTGATCTCGGGGAAGCTCGCCGCGAGCAGAAGCCCGGCCACAAGCCAGCCGAGGAACGACCACAGCGGAAAGAGGGGCCAATGCAGATGGCCATGAACGAGGCCCATCTGCGCGCTCAAAGTGAAGATGGCGGCGGCAAGCGCCCAGGCCCGGAGCGGCGCGCGATTCATGGCCAAGGCGAACAGCGCGCTAAGGGAAACAGCTGCGAAAATGAGCTCAGCCATGGGCGGCCTCTAAAAACCCCTCGGCCCCTATTTGTCCCCGACTGACGCGCCCTAAGCGGGCTTGCCGTTTCGCCGATGCGCGAAGCACCGGTCCGGCTTTTTGCCCTCTATGGTCTGGATGGGACATCGACTCAAGCTCTTTCGTCGCTCCGACTGAGCGCGCTGCTTCATGGTCGCGAATCGCTTGAGCGTATCTTGTGGCCAACAGATTCCCAGCCCCTTAACGGTCGAAACCCGCCGGTTCCTTGTGCCGTCCAGCCGAATTGGCTAAGCAGGGGCAGGCAAAAACCGGCCAAAGGCCGCTGGGCAAAGGATTATCCTCATGGCAGAGCCAGAGCGGCCGCAGCTCACCCCCTATCAGGTCGAGCTGGAGGCCGGCAAACGCTATGCCTGGTGCCGCTGCGGGCGGAGCAATAAACAGCCCTTCTGCGACGGGTCGCATGCCGGCACCGGGATCGAGCCCCTGATGTTCACCGCCGAGCGCTCCGAGCTCGCGCTCTTATGCGGCTGCAAAGATACCGGCGATCCCCCCTACTGCGACGGCTCGCATTTGCTGCTCTGATTTTGGGCATGCACAGCAGATAAGCGGCGTTGTACGCGGCAAGCCCTTCTTGCTAAGAAGGGGCCGCGCTGGGCCGCCACGCAAGAGACCGAGCGGCCTGTGCAAGGGGGACGCGAGGGCCGATGGCCTATTTCCTTCAGCAGCTGATCAACGGGATCGCGCTTGGCTCGATCTACGGCCTGATCGCCATAGGCTACACCATGGTCTACGGCATCATCGGCATGATCAATTTCGCCCATGGCGACATCTTCATGGTGGGCGCCTTCATCGCGCTGATCGCCTTTCTCGCGCTGATGAGCCTCGGCCTCACGATGATCCCGCTTGCCCTTCTTATCGTGCTGATCATCGCCATGTTGCTCACCGCGGTGTGGGGCTGGACGGTGGAACGCATCGCCTACCGGCCGTTGCGCGAGTCGTTTCGCTTGGCGCCGCTCATCACCGCCATCGGCATGTCGATCGTGCTACAGAATTTCATCCAGGTGGCGCAAGGGGCGCGGGTGAAACCGCTCCAGCCCGTGGTCACCGGGGGCTATGTCCTGTTCGACCAGAACGGCTTCGCCGTCAATCTCTCCAATATCCAGATCCTCATCGTGGTGACGACGCTCGTCCTGATGACGGTGTTCTGGCTGATTATCACCCGAACCGCGCTTGGCCGGGCGCAGCGCGCTTGCGAGCAGGACCGGCTGATGGCCTCTTTGTCCGGCGTCAATGTCGACCGCACCATCTCGCTCACCTTTGTGCTCGGCGCGGCGCTCGCGGCCGTGGCGGGACTGCTCTACCTCCTCTATTACGGCGTGATCGACTTCTATATTGGCTTCGTCGCCGGCATCAAAGCCTTCACCGCGGCGGTGTTCGGCGGCATCGGCTCGCTGCCGGGCGCCATGCTGGGCGGGCTCATCATCGGCCTGATCGAGACCTTCTGGTCGGCCTATTTCTCCATTGAATACAAGGACGTCGCGGCCTTCTCGATGCTCGCGATCGTGCTCATCTTTTTCCCGACCGGCCTGCTCGGCCGTCCCGAGGTGGAGAAGGTCTGAGCGCCTTGGGGGAGCCCGGCACATCGTTCAGCCAAAGGCTCCAGTCGGCCCTCGTCGACGCCCTGCTCGCCGGCATTATCGCCTTTGCGCTGTTTAGCCTGCTCTTGGGCTTGAGGACCGTCGACAGCGTGATCGGGCTCACGCTTGAGCCCCGCCCGCAGCTCCTTGCCGTCGCCGTCGGCATCGTCATGGTTGGACGGCTCCTGCTCAATCTCTTCGTGTGGCAGGCCGAGTATCCGATCACCCTCCCCTTCGCCCGGCTCTTCACGCGAGAGACCTTCGAGCGCCGCGACATTCTCGTGCTCGGCATCACAGCACTCGTTTCGGCGATCGTTTTTGTTGTTGGCAGCATTATCGGCAACGCAGCCTCTCAGCTCGTGGCGGGATGCGTGCTCGCCTTCTTGGGCGTCGGGTTGTTGCGCCGGGTCGTCGTCTTTTTCTTCCCGAATCTTCCTTACGCGCGCATCTTCACGGTCGGCGGCATTGCCTTCGCCGTCCTCTTCCCGATCTGCTCCTATTTCCTCGAGAAGGCCTTCCATCTCGGCTTGCCGCTGCGCTACCTGTTCGACCTGTCGATCCTGGTGCTCACCTACATCATGCTCGGTTGGGGGCTGAACGTCGTGGTCGGCCTCGCCGGGCTTCTCGATCTCGGCTATGTCGCCTTCTATGCCGTCGGCGCCTATACTTTCGCGCTGCTCGCCACGCATTTCGGCTTGGGCTTCTGGATATGCCTGCCGATCGCTGGTGCTGCCGCCGCGCTGTGGGGCATCATTCTCGGCTTCCCGGTGCTCAGGCTTCGCGGCGACTATCTCGCCATCGTGACGCTTGCCTTCGGCGAGATCGTCCGTATCGTTCTGCTCAACTGGACCGACGTGACCAACGGACCCAACGGGGTCTCGGGCATCCCCAAGCCCACCTTTTTCGGCCTGCCCTTCGCGCCCAGCGGCGGCGAAACCTTCAGCGCCTTTTTCGGCCTCAAATACGATCCGCTCCAAGGCATCATCTTCCTCTATTATGTGATCCTCGTGCTCGCCTTCACGACCAATCTCGTGACCCTGAAATTGCGGCGACTCCCCATCGGACGCGCCTGGGAGGCATTGCGCGAGGACCAGATCGCCTGCCGCTCGCTCGGTATCAACACCACCATCACCAAGCTCTCAGCCTTCGCCATCGGCGCGATGTTCGGCGGGCTCGCGGGAAGCTTCTTCGCCACCCGCCAGGGCTTCATCAGCCCGGAGAGCTTCACCTTCATCGAATCCGCCATCATCCTCGCCATCGTGGTTCTGGGCGGCATGGGGAGCCAGCTCGGCGTGGCAATCGCGGCGATCGTCATGGTCGGGGGCTTCGAGGCGCTCCGCCATACCGAAGGCCTGCAGAGCATTTTCGGCGAGGGGTTCGATCCCGCGCTCTACCGCATGCTCCTGTTCGGCATCGCCATGGTCGGGATCATGGTCTGGCGCCCGCGCGGGATCATCGGCTCGCGCACGCCGTCCATCGTGCTCAATGAGGCGCGACCGATCAGCGTCGATCTCGTCAAAGAAGGCCGCGCATGAGGCCGTGGCAAAAAGACCCCCTGCTCAAGGTCGAGCACCTCACCATGCGGTTCGGAGGGCTCACCGCAGTCGACGACGTCTCCTTCGAGGCGGGCAGGCGCGACATCACCGCGCTGATCGGCCCGAACGGCGCGGGCAAGACCACGGTGTTTAACTGCATCACCGGCTTCTACAAGCCGACCGAAGGCACCATCGAGCTTCACCACCCGGATGGCGAGCACTTCCGCCTGGAACGGCTCGACGACCACGACATCAACAACCGCGCACGCGTCGCCCGCACCTTCCAGAACATCCGGCTGTTTCCCGGCATGACCGCGCTGGAGAACCTCATGGTGGCGCAGCACAACGTCCTGATGCGTGCCTCGGGGCTCACCTTCGGTGCCATTCTCGGTCTTAGCGGCTTCATCAGGGCCGAGAATGAGGCCGTCGATTTTGCCCGCCGCTGGCTCGACCGGGTCGGGCTAACGCGACGCGCCGACGAGCCGGCGGGCTCGCTCCCTTATGGCGATCAGCGGAGACTCGAGATTGCGCGCGCGATGTGCACGCGGCCGCTGCTGCTGTGCCTGGATGAGCCAGCGGCCGGATTGAACGCACGCGAGAGCGACGCGCTCAACGAGCTTCTCTTTTCGATCCGCGCGCAGGAGGGCATCGCGCTCCTGCTCATCGAGCACGACATGAGCGTGGTGATGCGCATCTCCGACCATGTCGTGGTTCTCGACTATGGCAAGAAGATCGCCGACGGAACGACTGAGGAGGCGAGGACCGACCCGCGCGTCATCGCCGCCTATCTCGGCGTTCCTGACGAAGAGCTGCCGGTGGTCGGGCGCGAGGTGGGCCTATGACCGCGCCGCTCTTGGAAATACGCAAGGTGACGGCCTGCTATGGCGTGCTGCCGATCCTGCATGGCATCGATCTCGATATTCATCAGGGCGAGATCGTCGCCCTGATCGGAGGCAACGGTGCCGGCAAGACGACGCTGATGATGACGATCTTCGGGCGCCCGCGCGCGAACGAAGGCCGCATCCTGTTCCAAGGCCGCGACATCACTTCTCTCCCGACCCATGAAGTCGCGCGGCTCGGCATTGTGCAATCGCCAGAGGGGCGCCGCATCTTCTCGCGCATGACGGTGGTCGAGAATCTCCAGATGGGCGCCATTATTGCCGACGATGCAGCCGGATTCGACGGGGATTTGCAGCGCGTCTATACGCTCTTCCCGTTGCTCAAAGCGCGGCAGCATCAACGTGGCGGCACGCTGTCGGGCGGCGAGCAGCAGATGCTCGCCATCGCCCGCGCGCTAATGGGACGGCCCACCCTGCTCTTGCTGGACGAGCCGTCCCTGGGCCTGGCGCCGCTGATCGTGAAGCAGATCTTCGCCGCGATCCGGGCGCTCAACGCCGAAGGCCTGACTGTTTTCCTCGTCGAGCAGAGCGCCTATCACGCGCTCAAGCTCGCCCATCGCGGTTATGTCATGGTCAATGGCAGAATCACGATGAGCGGCTCGGGCGCCGAGCTGCTGGGCAGCCCCGAGGTGCAGGCGGCTTATCTCGAAGGGGGCGCTCATGACGGCAGCCGGCCGGGAGCGCGGCAGTGACCTGGCTCTCCGACGACGGCCTGCGCGTGTTCCTCGCGCTCACCGTGATCATCGGGGGCGGCGCGGCTTTTCTTGCCGGTCGAGGGCTGGCGCGGTCGTGGAAGCCGTTCTCGCGCATATTTTTCTATATGGCGCTGCTCGCCGCCGCCGTCCGCTTCTTTCACTACGCCCTGTTCGACGGCGCGCTCCTGTCTCTCTACTATTATTTCGTCGCCTATGCCGTGCTCCTTGCGGCGGCGAGCTTCGGTTTCCGCTCCATGCGCACGACACAAATGGTCACGCAATACCGCTGGCTCTACGAGCGGACGAGCATGCTTACCTGGCGCGAGCGGCGAAGTTGAGCGATGTCGCGCTCGCACGCGCAAATTGATGGTACATTGGGTTCAAGTTTCTTGAGAGGGAGGTAACAATGAAGCGTATGGCCGGGCTGATCGCAGCCCTCGCTCAAGCCGCCCTGATCGCTGCTTGCGGCGGCGGCGAGGAAAGCAATACCACGCCGATCGCCATCGTTGGCCCGGTCACGGGTCAGTATGCCTCCTTCGGAGCGCAGATGAAGAATGGCGGCGAGCTCGCCGTCGAGGACATCAACGAAGCGGGCGGCGTGCTCGGCAAGAAGCTCGACCTCGATATCGGCGACGATGCCTGCGACCCGAAGCAGGCGGTGGCCGTCGCCAATCAGATGACCGGCAACGGTGTCGCGCTCGTCGCCGGCCATTATTGCTCCGGTTCCTCGATCCCGGCGTCCTCGGTCTATGCCGAGAGCGACATGGTGCAGATTTCGCCGGCCTCCACCAACCCCGCCTTCACCGACGATCGCGCCGGCCCCAACATCTACCGTGTATGCGGCCGCGACGATCAGCAAGGCGGTGTCGCCGGCAAATATCTGGCCAAGAATTTCGCCGACAAGAACATCGCCATCGTCCACGACAAGACCGCTTACGGCAAAGGCCTCGCCGACGAGACCAAGAAGGCGCTCAACGAGGCGGGCAAGCAGGAGGCGCTCACCGAGGCCATCACCGCAGGCGAGAAGGATTATTCGGCGCTGGTCTCCAAGCTGAAACAGGCCAATATCGATGTGCTGTTCTTGGGCGGCTACCACACCGAAGCCGGACTGATCGTGCGCCAGATGCGCGACCAGGGCCTGGCCACCATCTTGATGGGTGGCGACGCGCTCATCACGCAGGAATATTGGTCGATCACGGGTCCCGCCGGAGAAGGCACGCTGATGACCTTCTCGCCGGATCCGCGCAAGAACCCGGCCGCCGCCGAAGTGGTCAAGCGCTTCAAGGACAAGGGCATCGAGCCCGAAGGCTATGTGCTCTACACCTACGCCGCGGTCCAGGCCTGGAAGCAGGCGGCTGAGAAGGCGCAGTCGACGGCCTCTGCCGATGTGGTGAAGGCGCTCAACGACACCGAGTTCGACACCGTGATCGGCAAGTTCAAGTTCAACGAGAAGGGCGACCCGAACCTGCCGCCTTATGCCGTCTACCGCTGGTCGAACGGGACTTACGAGGAGATCGGCGAGGAGGCTGCTAAACCCGCCGGATGAGTCCAAGTTCTCTTGTCATTGCCCGGCTTGACCGGGCAATCCAGTAACCCCGGTCTTCGTAAGTCGCTACTCCGGTGGTTACTGGATTCCCGCTTGCGCGGGAATGACACTCTGAATGCCGGGTTGACGGGGTTCTTCTTGGGTCGACAGAGTTTCTAGTGTTTCTTGGCGGCGCGTTCCTCGGCCCTGAACTCCGCTTCAAGTTCCTTCTCGAGCCGCACCAGATCGTCGGGCAGCGGCATGCCGAAGGCGAGCATTTCGTTCAGCTTCTCCCGGATCTGCAGGTAAAGCTCGTGCCGATCCTCGGGCTGGTTCTCCATCTGGTTGAGGAGAAGTGCGATTTCGGCCTTCAGGTCCTCAAATGCCATGGCGTGCCGCCTCCTTGTCGTGGCGGCGGATCGGACCACAAACGGCCTCAAGCGGCAAGTCCGCTTAGGGCCGTGCGCGTGCATTGCGGCGGGACCATTTCCCCTGCATAGTTAGCCTTGAGCAAGGCTCGCAAACGGGGCGGGACGGGCAATGGAAAAAGTGACTTTCGGCAATGTGGTCGGCTTCGTGCTCGCCCTCCTTTTTGCACTGCTGATCGGCGTCTCCATGTGGGCGCTCCTGCTCGGCGACTACATGAACACCGTCATGAACGAGCAGACCCGGCACACGCTGCGCATTGTCGGCTTCGCCGGCGCCCTTGCCGCGCTCGCCACCTGGTGGGTGCAGAGTTTTGCCGCCAAGCGGGGCTTCGTCGTCCGCTTCATGTTTGCCTTCTTCATCTTCGTGGTGGCGTTCTGTAGCTTCGGCGGACTGCTCAGGTTCGTTTACATTCATGCCACTTATCCCAACCAGCAGGACTGGTCGCTGATGGGCATGTATCTCGCCTCGCTCAACGACTTCTACACATTCTTGCTCGATATGTTTTTACCGCCCCGGCCGGCTTATGCCGCTTTGTCCTTGGCCGCCGCGATCTATATTGCCTGGTTCGGGCCGCGCGAGGCCAAGACCGCCGAGATCTGATCCGCCGTCCCGATTTGAGCGGCGGCGCGCGCTCTGCTAGAGGTTAGCGCCACTCCCGCATCCTTCCTCGCGGAAAGGCTTCTTCGAACGCATGATCCCTCGCTATAGCCGCCCCGAGATGGCTCGCATCTGGGAGCCCGAGACCAGGTTCCGCATCTGGCTCAGGATCGAGACCTATGCCGCGGAGGCCATGGCCGAGCTCGGGCTCATCCCCAAGCATGCGGCCGAGGCGGTGAGAAAGCGCGGCGGCTTTGATATCTCCCGTATCGAGACCATCGAGCGGGAGGTGAAGCACGACGTGGTCGCCTTTCTCACCTCTGTCGCAGAGCATGTCGGGCCGGAGGCGCGCTTCCTGCATTCGGGACTCACCTCCTCCGATGTGCTCGACACCTGCTTCAACGTGCAGCTGGTCGAGGCGGCCGATGTGCTGATCGCCGACATCGACGCGCTCCTGGCCGCGCTCAAGGCCCGCGCCTTCGAGCATAAGGACACGCTGACCGTTGGCCGCAGCCACGGAGTCCATGCCGAGCCGACCACGTTCGGTCTCAAGCTTGCCGTAGCTTATGCCGAGTTCGCCCGGGCACGGGAGAGGCTGTTACGCGCCCGCGAGGAGGTCGCCACCTGCGCTATCTCCGGCGCGGTCGGCACCTTCGCCCACGTCGATCCTCGCGTGGAAGCCTATGTGGCGAAGAAGCTCGGCCTCAGACCGGAGCCCGTCTCGACCCAGGTGGTGCCGCGCGACCGCCACGCCATCTACTTCGCCACGCTCGCCGTGGTGGCGAGCTCGGTCGAGCGGCTGGCGATCGAGATCAGGCATCTCCAGCGGACCGAGGTGCTCGAGGCCGAGGAATATTTCAGCGAAGGCCAGAAAGGCTCCTCCGCCATGCCGCATAAGCGGAACCCGGTGCTGTCGGAGAACCTGACCGGCCTCGCCCGCGTGGTGCGCGCCTATGCGATGCCAGCGCTCGAAGATGTGGCGCTGTGGCATGAGCGCGACATTTCTCACTCCTCGGTCGAGCGGGTGATCGGGCCCGACGCCACCATCGCGCTCGATTTCGCGTTGTCCCGGCTGACCGGGATCGTCAAGGATCTCGTGGTCTATCCGGAGCGCATGCGGCTAAACCTCGATCGCCTCGGCGGCCTCATCCATTCGCAACGCGTGCTGCTGGCATTGACGGAGGCTGGCGTACCGCGCGAGGACGCCTACCGGATGGTGCAGCGCAATGCCATGAGGGTGTGGGAGGACGGCGCCGATTTCTTCGAGGCGCTTCTCGCCGACAAGGATGTGACCAAGGCGCTCTCACCCGAGCAGATCCGCGCCCAGTTCGATCTCGGCTATCATTTGAAGCACGTCGATACGATCTTCGCCCGCGTGTTCGGGCCGAAATAGGCGAGCCTATTTCAGGTAGCCTTCGCCGTCGTCGCTATAGCCGTGGAAGATATGCGGCATGTAGCGGTAGCGGTTGCGCTCCTGCGCCATCATGAAATAGCGCTTGCGGTAGAAGGAGGGCTTGAGCGCGACGTAAGGCGGCATCTGATAGTACCAATCGGCCTTGGGGTAATAGCCCGCGCGATAGGGATAAGGCGGATAGATCGCAAACAGCTCGTCGGCCAACGCCTCCGCACCACCGGCGCACACGGCCAGCACGACAATCGCCAAGGTTGGAATCCGCAAGCGCATGGAAGGCCCCCCCTATCCCGCTCTCACCATATTGACACAGCGTAGGCCGAGCGTCAGCCTAAGAGTTGCTCTTGGCTTCGGCCTTGATCCCGGCGGCGGCCTTCGAGAACCAGCCGGCGTCGGTGCCGACCGCCACGACGTCCCAGCCTTCAGCCACGCGCGGCTTGGCATAATCGGCGTCATTGGCGAAAATCAGAGCAATCACAGACATCTCGCGGCACTTGCTCAGAACCAGAGTCATCGCCTCCTTAACCTCCGGCGCCCAGATGTCGAGCCGCCCGGTCAGCGCCACCGAGAGGTCGTTAGGGCCGAAGCACACCATGTCGACGCCGTCCAGCGCGAGAATCTCGTCAAGCTGATCGAGCGCGCCTCTGGTTTCGATCTGGGGACAGGCGATGGTCCAATCATTGGCGGTCTTGAAATAATCGCCATCATGATCGAGCCGCGCCCGGTAAGGGCCCCAGCTGCGGTTCCCCCGGGGCGGGTATTTGACCGCCTGCACGAAGGCCTCAGCATCCTCGACGTTCCCGATCAGCGGGCACATGATGCCTTGGGCGCCGGCGTCGAGCGCGCGCCCGATCAGCCCTGGATCGTTCCCCGCGACGCGGACGATCGCCGGGAGACTGCAGGCGCGCGCCGCGGTGAGGCAGCCGAGCAAGGCCTCATTGCCGCCCAGGCCATGCTGCTGGTCGATGGTGATGCAGTCCCAGCCCGCCTCGCCGATCAGCTCGATGAGAAAGGGGTTGTTGAGGGTGAGCCAGGCGTTGAACAGGGTGCGGCGCTCTCTTGCCGCCTTGCGGAAGCGGTCCTCGCGCATGAAGCCGCTCACGCCTTGCCTTCGGATTCGATCTGGCCGACCGCCTCGCCCATCAATTCCGCCATCTTGCGCCTGATCTGGTGGTCGGACTGGCTGACGCCCTTGGCATCGAAATCGCCCCTGATCTTGCGGAAAACGTCCTCCTCGCCGGGCTCGACCAGATCGGCCTTGATTACCTCTCGCGCATAGGCTTGCGCGGCGTCGCCGGTGATCCCCATCTGTTCCGCCGCCCAAAGGCCAAGCAACCTGTTCCGCCGCGCGGTCGCCTTGAACTTGAGCTCCTCGTCATGGGCGAATTTCCGCTCGAAACCCTTCTCGCGATCCTCAAAACTTGCCATCTGGCGCGCGCCTCCTTGAGCCCCTTTGGATCGGGGCAAGCCTTCAGAAATCCTGGGGAAACTACCCGCCTCCCGGGGCGAGGGATAGTCCCCAAAAGCCCGGAAATCAACAAATTGCGGGGACAAACTGCATGCGTCTTGGCAGCCGTTGTATGCCCCTTCCCCTTACGCTAAGGTCGCTTCGAGACCCCTTGAATCGATTCCAGCAATGGCGATTTGTAAATTGCGCGCGGCCTGGGTGAGCCTCTCGCCCGCGTGTTTGGCGTTTGTCATCAGTCAAAGCCAGTCGTGAGTGAGGAACTAAGCATGAACCGCCGGCGGAAAGTGTACGAAGGCAAGGCCAAGATCCTCTATGAGGGCCCTGAGCCCGGGACGCTCATCCAGCATTTCAAGGACGACGCCACCGCCTTCAACAACAAGAAGCACGACAAGATCGAGGGCAAGGGTGTCCTCAACAACCGCATCTCCGAGTATCTGTTCCAGAAGCTCGGCGAGATCGGCGTGCCGACGCATTTCATCAAGCGGCTCAATATGCGTGAGCAGCTGATCCGCGAGGTCGAGATCATCCCGCTCGAGGTGGTGGTGCGCAACGTCGCCGCCGGTTCGCTCGCGACGCGACTTGGCATTGATGAGGGGACGGCGCTGCCGCGCTCGATCGTCGAGTTCTATTACAAGAACGACCAACTCGGCGATCCGATGGTCACCGAGGAGCATGTCACTGCCTTCGGCTGGGCGACGCCCCAGGAGATCGACGATGTCATGTCGCTCGCGCTCCGCGTCAACGACTTCCTGTCGGGCCTCTTTCTCGGCGTCGGCATCAGGCTCGTCGACTTCAAATGCGAGTTCGGCAGGCTGTGGGACAACGAGCAGATGCGCATCGTGCTGGCTGACGAGATCTCGCCCGATTGCTGCCGGCTGTGGGACGTCGAGACGCAGAACAAGCTCGACAAGGACCGCTTTCGCCGCGACATGGGCGGCCTGGTCGAGGCTTATCAGGAGGTGGCGCGCAGGCTCGGGCTGCATGTCGACAATCCGCCCCGGGCACGCACGGGCCCAGTGCTGGTGCGCTCCAAATAGGGCGTAAGCGAAAGACGGGAGCATGAAGGCGCGCATCACCATCACGCTGAAGCCGGGGGTGCTCGACCCGCAAGGCAAGGCGATCGCCGGCGCGCTCCATGCGCTCGGCTTCGGCGCGGTTGGCAATGTGCGCCAGGGTAAATATATCGAGGTCGAGGTGGCCGAGAGCGATCCGGCGCGCGCCCGCGCCGAAGTAGAGCGCATGTGCGAGCAGCTCCTCGCCAACACCATCATCGAGAATTACGCTTATGAACTCGAGGCGGCTTAGCGCTGGTTGGTACTCCTTCGTTATTGAAGCGATTGTCATGCCCGCGAAGGCGGGCATCTAGTAACGCGAGCCGGTGGTTACTGGAAAATGGAGCAGCATGAAAGCGAGCGTCATCGTCTTTCCCGGATCGAATTGCGACCGCGACGCGGCCGTGGCGCTTGAGGCTGCGACAGGGCAGGCGCCTGCCATGGTTTGGCATGGGGATAGCGAGATTCCGGCAAGCGACCTGATTGTGCTGCCGGGCGGCTTCTCCTATGGCGACTATCTCCGCTCGGGCGCCATGGCGGCGCACTCCCCGGTGATGCGCGAGGTGGTGGCGCGCGCCCGCGGCGGCACGCCGGTGCTCGGCATCTGCAACGGTTTCCAAGTCTTGACCGAGACGGGGCTCCTCCCCGGCGTCTTAATGCGCAACGCCACGCTGAAATTCATTTGCAAGGACGTGATGCTGCGCGTCGAGCGCAACGACACGGCCTATACGCGCCGCTACGTCAAGGGCGAGGTGGTCAGGTTCGCAATCGCGCATAAGGACGGCAGCTATTTCGCCGACGAGGCGACGCTTGCGCGGCTCGAAGGCGAAGGCCGCGTCGCCTTCCGCTATTGCGACGAGAAAGGCGAGGTCACGGACGACGCCAACCCCAACGGCTCGCGCCGGAGCATTGCGGGCATTTACAACGAGACAGGAACTGTCCTCGGGCTGATGCCGCATCCTGAGCGGCTCGCCGACCCGGCGCTCAGCGGCACGGACGGCGCCAAGATGTTCCTTTCGCTGGTGGAGACGCTCCATTGAATATCGCGGCGGGCGTGGCGAGAGCGGCGGATGCCTTGACCCCAGACCTCATTGCCGAACACGGGCTCTCGGCCGAAGAATACCAGCTGCTCGTTGCCGCGCTCGGCCGCGAACCGAGGCTCACCGAGCTCGGCATCTTCTCGGTGATGTGGTCCGAGCACTGCTCGTACAAGTCCTCCAAGGTCTGGCTCAAGAAGCTGCCCACCGAAGGTCCGCAAGTGATCCAGGGCCCGGGCGAGAATGCCGGCGTGGTCGATCTCGGC
>Ga0209887_1000148_pt1 | contig 20239 bp, 24 predicted proteins | sample GWRWN1_30_40_FD_187230 | JGI IMG/M metagenome (GOLD analysis project Ga0209887, IMG submission 187230) | Riverbed sediment microbial communities from areas with no vegetation in Columbia River, Washington, USA - GW-RW N1_30_40 (SPAdes)... | ecosystem: Environmental > Aquatic > Freshwater > River...
AGGAGACAGCGATAGAAGTCTTCGAGGCGGTGCGCACGCTCTTGGCGGTGCGCAATTACCAGGATAAACCAGTGCCGCCAGAGGTCGTCCGGTGGGTAATTGAGGCGGGGCGGTTGACGGGGAGTAGTATGAATCGTCAACCTTGGCATTTCATCGTCGTCGAGAGCCGCGATACGCTGCGGCAGCTGGGCGCATTGGCGAAAACTGGACCCTATATCGCGCAGGTGCACCGCTGGCGATTGTCGTAGCGATTGAAAGGACGATGTTTTCGGTCTCGGATGCGAGCCGCGCGATCCAATCGATGATCTTGACGGCCTGGTCGGAACGGGTCGGCTCGAACTGGGTGGGCTTCCGAGGATTGGACGAGGTGAAATCGCTCCTGAGCATCCCAGATGAACTGGAAGTCTTGGCCATTATTCCGTTCGGTTATCCGGCTCAGCCCATCGGCAAGGGCAAGAAAAAGCGCAAGTCGATCTCCGAAGTCGCCCACCTCGAGCGATTCGGGCAGCCCTTTGGATGACGTTGGCTCCGAAGATCCTTTCTCGCCATTACGCGACTGATCAAACGATATAAACACGGGCACAGTGGACGTTATCTAAGAGCGGCTATACACTCATACTATAATGATTATCGCGTACCGCCAGGCACGTGAACGGATGATACAGGAACAGCTCGTAAGCAGAGGGATCAATGACCCTCGCGTGCTTCGGGCGATGGCTAAGGTGCCACGTCACTTGTTCCTTGAAAGCGAATTGTGGGATCAGGCGTATGAAGATCATCCGCTGCCCATTGGAGCGAATCAGACAATTTCGCAACCTTATATGGTAGCGCTCATGGCTCAGGCGCTTGAACTCAGAGGAGCGGAGAGGGTGCTTGAAGTAGGAACCGGCTCGGGTTACGCGGCGGCAGTCCTGAGTGAGCTATGCGCCGAGGTCTTTACTGTTGAGGCAGTGGAAGAGCTTGCCTTGAAAGCCCGCACCCTCTTGAGCAGCCTGGGCTACAGGAACGTATCGGTTCTCGTGGGCGACGGGACGCTTGGTTGGGAGGAGCATACTCCTTACGACGCAGTTGTCATTTCTGCTGCTGCACCCTGTATTCCCCGCCCGCTTCTTGAACAGTTAAAGACACCCGGCTATCTCGTATTCCCAATGGGCGAGAAAGAGCTTCAAACTCTGGTGCGCATTCGTAAAGACACGGCAGGAATTCGAGAGGAATATCTGTGCGAGTGTCAATTCGTGAAACTAAGGGGACGATACGGGTGGGAAGACTAGCTTAGGTGCTTATCGCATACACAGCATTTTATGCGACGCATTTGATCGATTGATAAGCTTGGAACGTGTGGATCATTTACCAATCACCAACCCCGACTCAAAAGGCCGTTCCTCGCGAAACCGGCTACCAAAGCCGATCCTAAGATCGGCCGTTGCTTGACAGAACCTAAAAATAATTTCAGTATCAGGCTAAGAATCTCGCCGCAATGAGGGCCAAAAAAAGAAACCCAATTTCTGGCCTTCGGGACAGTTCTGGAAATAACCGTGGCCGCAATACCATCGATCAAGTGTTACTGCAAAATAGCCGAAGACAAGATCGTTTTCTGTCCTCTCCATCGGGAGGCAGAAACGATGCTGGCCATATGCGACTACCTGCGAAAGTTCCTCGCAAGCATCAAAGTGGCCAATCCAAGTGATGAGAATCTGATTAGAGAAGTCATATTGCCTTGCGTGGATGGCGCGATTGCCGCGGCGACGACGAAAGAGAGTTAGCGACCTCACGGATACTGGGGAGGTACAGATTTGATTCATTTCACCGCGGCAAGGCTTTTGAACTACTCGCCTTGCGTACCTCGGCTCAATGAAGTTGAACCGAGCAGTGCCAGGCGGTTGAAATCTTTCAGACTCACTCTACCGATCTAGTTAGTAACGACAAAAACGCCGATGCTATTTTTGAGGTTGTGTGCGACTCCTGTTCAAAGGAATCACCCGGCCGTACTGGGCCATGGCTTTGATAGCCGCTCGACAACGTTGATCTGGGGAAGCCCATTCAGAGGGAATATTTTTGGTGTGAGTCATCTTGGAGAGCTCTTTCTGGTATCGATCCAGCCGCTCAAGTTCTTTCATTCGCTCCTCTATCAAATACGCATGGGACAGGGTTGGTGGAGTAGTAGGGCACCTTGGCTAATCGCCAGCGCCCGGCCTTATCCTGCTTCTTACCGACAAGCGTACCTTCATGCTTGTGAACGTTCTTCCAGCCGAAAACCTTTTCAGCCGTCAATGCGTCTAGCTTCGGACCTGCAGGGATTCTATCGAGGACTGATTGGGCCATAGACCCAAAACCTAGAACCGGAGTTTATGAACGAAGCAGCACCCAGTCGACTTCCTATCCACACTTAGCACAACGACCGCGTATAGGTTGCACCTTGGTTTCACTTTTCGGTTCCCCGATGACAATGCCCAAGTACCATCGACACATTGGACAGGACAAGTTGGAGCAAAGTATCTAACATACCCCGAGCTTAACTCTGCAGGTTAGGCCGTACAACTCGGCGTCGTCTAGACCTGCTCTCTTTGCTGCCCAAAAAATAAGCAAAGAGGGCTGTCAAAAGTGCAAAAAACCCTTTGGCCTCTTAAAACTTTCTAAAACTACACAGAGCCTTAAAATGCGTGAGTTGTGCGATTCAAACATAACTCCAGGCCCCAAAAATGTATAAAGAAGTATTTTTACTGATTTAGTTATGTTTTTGCAGTTTATAATTTAGGCAATCTGGTGCGCCGCACAGCGGCAGCATAGGTTAGATAACCCACTTGCCCACAGGGTTATCCACACTTTTTGTGGAAATGCTCTAGAGATCGCGAGCAGAAAGATGAGAACATGAACCGCGAAGTTATCGTGCCGTACCTGTATCGCCAGATTGGAGCGGCGAAAAAGAAGGGCAATAGCTTTTCATAAATGAAGAGGAGAGCTCGCCACTCTCCTCACCTCAAAAGAAAAACAGCGAAAGATTTCCCGTATCGACATGAGGCGGGATTTGTTTCTGATGCCCCAAATCTTTTCCGCGCTTGCTCCCCAATCACGTACCTCCGGCAGAGCCGGAGGTTTGAATTGTGAACCGCTCAAAGCGGTCTGGCCAGCTTACGCTGGCATCTTCATCTACTCCGATACCTTCCTACTTCCTCTCCCTCTGGGAGAGGATTGAGGTGAGGGTGCATCGCTCGAGAGAACCCTCATCCTGCCCTTCTCCCAGAGGGAGAAGGAACCACGGATTAATCTTGTTGCTTCTTTGGGAGGTCAAATATCGTACACAGGTCGCACACCAGAAACACTCCCGTAAATGTCAAACTCTACGAGTCCCCCAGCAGAGCTGGGGGTTTACCCACGATTAATTATTTTCAAAACCTGTCTAATATTGGACAGTAATCTCTCCCCCAGGTACGTATAGTGATGAAAAACTCTGATTGGATGCTGCTCAAAAAAATCTCTGAGGCAAACACCTTGAACGATTTGAACACCTTGAACGATTTGAACGGCTGGAACGTTTTGAACTGCTTTCTTGAACAGCCTGCTAGACGAACCGCCATGGAGCACAAGGAGGCTCGCATGTCCGCAAAGACGTCATACGTGATTAGACTGAGCGAAGATCTGTACCTGGACAGCAACAATAATTTCCTTACCAGCGCCCTGCCAAATTTGCCGGTTTACGCCCTTGCGGGCGGCGACCTTCCGCTGAGCGACGACACCCGCAAGGCCTTGCTCCGCCAAATGCTTGCCGTGCTGCCCAAAGACGACCCGCGGTGGAAGACCATTCTGCGCTCGATTGGGATTGCGGCGGAACTGACGGAGGAGGTGTTGCGCCAGACCCACCGCTCTATCACCGAGACGGTCAAAGCTTGTGTTGAATCGGCAGGCAGAAGAGTGGCGGGCGCCTGAATGGTGGCTAACCCAAGAGGAGTGCGGTCTCCGGCTAAACCCCATTGAGATGGAAGGGCGGCTGAAACTCTGTACTGTAAGCAACTGGCGTAGAAGGATTAAACGTCTTGACGGAATCGCCAAAGCAATACGGGACCATCATGCGGCTAAAACTCGGTATAGAAGAGGCAATGCCGCCGACTACGAAAAACTCAGCAACTCAGTACAGTATCTTTGCCCTTTGCAATAAATGCGGCGGGACGCATGACATGGAGGTTTCCGTTATCTTGAAAGACGGCCCTGTTGAGAAGCAAAGCATCGGGCACGTGTACAAAGATAGAAATCTTCCAGAAAGCCTAGCCAAGCTTTCCCGCATGAGTAACACCTGTCCGGCAACGGGCAGGGGATCTACACAGAAAGACAACCACCAAATATTTTTAGTTCCAGCTAAAACCTGATCACCGCATTAGCGTAATGCTCATTGACTCGCGGAGTGAGTTTCTTTTCATTCCGTGAGCCACTTTGTTTTTTGGGATACCGAGAGAATACGCCTTTCCAATTTTCTACAACAAGCGAGCCGCCGCCCTAAGTCTGTTCATTATTCGATCTATGGAAACTCCGGAGCAGTCAAAGGCTTCATGAGCTCCGAACGCCGCTCGGACGCAGTCATTAACCCTTCGCTTGATGTCATAGGTCATCTGAGTTTCAACAGCAGGAGAGATTATTGCACAGCGTAAATCTAGACCTTTTGACCCAGCTATCAAACATGCTATAGCTCTGATGTTTCAGAGCTCCTACACGGGCGGCTATGCCAAAAACAATCCTTGTGGTTGAAAACGAACTTCGCAGCCGGCAGCTCATCGCTCACCTGTTGCGCGAGAATGGTTATGAGGTAGACGAGGCGGACGACGGTGTAAGCGCACTCGAACTACTTGAAACGAAGATCTTTGATCTTATGATTTGTGATCTCGTCATGCCGCGCCTTAACGCATTCGACGTCCTCGATTACATGAACTCCCGCTCACTATCGACTTCCATTATACTCATAACGGGTCACCCCTATTTGCTCGCAGACAAAGGGCTCGGAAGCGTAACCTGTTTTACGAAGCCATTTAACATGTATGATCTATTACACAAGGTCGGAGAAATGTTGGGTAAATAAAACTTAAGAATCGATAGACCCGAAACGTGTCTTTGATGTGTCCAGAGTTTTCGTTGCTGGACTGAAATGGCATTCAAAACTCGGAACTCGAAACTGCGAAAAGCGCGTGCGCGCGGCGAGAATGCCAACTTTTCGATCACAGATAGCACTGACCAAAATAGTCGAGACGTAGAAGTCAGACGTCAAATCTCTCGCGCAACTCCGTTCATCTATAGCAAGACTCTCCTATTCTCCTCTGCGGCGAACAATCGCGGTCAGCGAACCATGGCAACGAGCCCATATCAAGGCGATTCAAGATAGCAAAATTCATAGAAGTCCGACCCAAAGCTTCTGCCCGGAATACGTTGCAGCCCTCGGCCTTCCGCAATACAATCCCGTCACAGGAAACACGAATGCTTGGGGAAACAAGGAGGATTTACCGTGGCACTGACCGTCAAAAAGATTGCGCTTTGGCGAAAAGAGGTTGCGAATGGGGCGGGAATTCTTGCTGGGGCTCTCGCGCCGCTTGCCCACGCTGGGGCAAACATCCATGTTGTGATGGCATATCGCTATCCGGGCCATGAATTCAAGGGCGCTATTGAGCTTTATCCGGTTACGGGGAAGAAGTTCGCTACTGCAGCCAAGGAAGCGGGGTTCAGCGCGTCAGACATCCCGGCTCTGCTGGTCGAGGGCGATAACCGGGCGGGCCTTGGCTATGCAACCGCGCAGGCCATCGCCGGCGCGGGAATCAGTCTTGATTTTCTTATGGCCCAGGTTGTCGGAAAAAAATACTCAGCGGTCTTTGGGTTTGAGTCCGACGCAGACGCCGCAAAGTGCGCTGCGATTATCCGAAAGGCAGGGGCCACGAAGAAAAGATAAGCCATATATTTTCACTAGCCCTCCGTTCGTCCATCGGATAAGGATGGAAGCGCTCTTGCCACAGAGGACCCCGCCAACCTTCACGGCAATTGACCATCCGCGTGTGTCTGCGATCCGCTTCTCCGAATCTGCGCGCGAGCGCTCTCTCGCGAAAACGTCGTCTTGCCAGCACCGTTCGTGCCAGCGATGACAATGCAGAGCGGTCTTCGTTGATGCCTTAGCCATCTATGAATCCTTCCACCGGGATGATTCGACATAACGTTTCCGCGCATCCTAACGACCCGGCGGCGGTCTGACAATCGCGAATCAGGCGGCAGGACGTGACGTTGATCGGCAGATCTTTCAGACCCAGCTGGTTAGATTCCGGTTGACGTTAGATGAATTTCGCGTTTAAGTTTGGCCGTGCATTGTAGGCTTCAGCAATGGCTGTGTGAGACGTGATTTGGCATGGAAACATTACGAGGGTAATACAATGATGCGACTCGCGGCGGTGCTGGCGCTTCTTATCGGTGCATTGCCAGCCAATGGCTTGGCAGCGACGACTTCGATGCGCTTTTTGTATCCGAGTTTTTCCGGAACCTGGGCGGTTCCATGGATCGCCAAAGAAGCAGGCTTTCTGAACGCAGAGGGATTGGACGTGGAATTGATCCGCGTCGGCGGCAGCACCCGGATGGTGGCCGCCCTCCTCGGCGGCAGCGCGCCTTTAATTCATGCCGGCGCTCCGGCGGCATTCGCTGCGAGCGCGGCCGGCAGCGACGTCGTCATTATTGCCGCCATCGGTAGTATGTCGCCGTTTCGCTTGATGGCGCGCCCTGAGATCAAACAACCGGCGGATTTGAAGGGCAAGAAGGCCGGCATCACCACCTTCGGGTCGACCTCCGACCAGATGGTCAGGCTGGCGTTGAAACATTTCGGACTGGAGCCCAACAAAGATGTCGCCCTCCTTCCTCTGGGCGGCCAGCCGGAGGCCTTTGCCGCAATGCAAGGCGGATCCGTTCAGGTCGTGCCCATGAGTTACCCGCTGTATCTGTCGGCGCTCAAGCTCGGCATGCGGGAGTTGATAAGATTTTCCGACCTCGGCTTCGAGGACGTCAACGGCAGCGTGATTACGACGCGATCCTATCTGGCGCAGCAGCGCGAGACGGCGATGCGCTTTATGCGCGCTTTTGTGCGCGGCATGCACCGGTATCGAACGGACAAAGAGTTCAGCAAGCGCGTCCTCGCCAAGTACGGTAAGATTACGGACAACGAGCTACTGGAGGGGACCTGGCAGGAGTATGCCCCGCACTTGATAAAGGTGCCGCGCCCTTCGTTAAAGGCGATTCAGATTTTCATCGATTCCAATTACAAGGACAAAGTTCCCGCGCCGAAGCCGGAAAATTTTGTCGATAACTCGTTAGTCGATCAACTCGAACGCAGCGGTTTCATCGACTCGGTTTACAAGTGAGCGCTGGCGGGCGTGCTGGTCCGAAAACGGAGCTAAGGGAGAATGGCTAATGAATAGTCTTAATCGCTGCAAAGGTCCGGGGATAGTCCTCATGCTGCTCACAGCTTATCTATCGCCGGTGGCGGTGGAGTCTCAGACCACGGCGCCTGCAAGACCGCTGGTCGTTCGAGGAGGAACTCTGATCGACGCCACCGGCCGTCCGCCGCTGCAAGATGTGGTGATCGTCATCGAAGGCGAGCGAATCAAGGCCGTCGGCAAACGCGGCGATGTGGCCGTTCCCAAGGATAGCCGGATCATCGACGTGAAAGGCAAGACGATTCTTCCCGGGTTCATTGACGGCCACTGCCATTTGTTAGACTTTGTCGGCGAGCTTTACCTGTATCTCGGCGTCACCACTTGCCCCGACATCACGCAGAACGACGACGAGTGGACCATGGCCCAGCGCGACGGCACTAATTTGGGCAAGATTCGGGGGCCACGAATCTGGTCGACCGGAACACGGCTGGTCGGCGCGCCGCCGGCGTGGGCTCTAAGAGCCGAACGCGGTCACCTGATCAAGACTCCCGAGGATGCGCGCGCTATTGTCAGGAAAAAGAAGGAAATGGGGCTGGATGTTATTAAGTTTAACGAGTACGTCTCTCCCGAGGCGATCAAAGCCGGCGCCGAGGAAGCTATTCGTCTCGGTCTTCCCGTGACCTGCCATTGTCTCGATGTTTTCCTCGCAGCGGAAGCCGGATTTGCCGGTGTCGAACACCACTGGGCACCCGGCATGACTTCCATCTCGGACGTCAAAAAACGTTGGGAGATTCACGAGCGGCGTATGACGGGCAAGATTAATACGGCGGACGTCGCCTTTTATTATGAGCCGGAGAACTTCGACAAGATCATCAAAGCAATGGCGGAGAAGCAGGTCTCGTGGAGCCCGACCATCGCCACCTGGTTTCGGCCGCTCTCACCCAGCGCCGAGCGATTCAAGGAAAGGGAGTTGTCTATTTTGAACAATCCAAAGGCGCGTTACTTGCCGGCGGTCATGCGTGAGCAAACTCTCGGACAGTATGAGCGCTACGCAAAGTTTTCTCCCGAACGGCTAAACCAATCCCGTGAGGGCTACCAGAAGCTCGCGGATTTTACTTACCGGTTCGCTCAGGCGGGAGGTATCATAAGAGCAGGTTCGGATCCAAATAACGGACTACCCGCACTCGGTCTGCATCAGGAGATGGTGATGTTTGTGGAAGCAGGCCTCACCCCCATGCAAGCGATTCAGTCGGCAACGATCAATGTTGCCAAGGCATTTCGGAAAGACAAGGATTTTGGCACGGTGGAGGCTGGAAAAATCGCCGATATCATCGCCATCGACGGTGACCCGCTCAAAGACATTTGGGCAGTTCAGAATGTGAAGCTGGTTGTCCTGAACGGCAAAGTCGTCGACAACGATTTTCATCCGAACCACAAGAACCCGATTCCAAACATTCGTCCGTGGCGCGCCACGCCCAGCGAGATTGAGATCGCACCCGGTTCCATCGTCCAGGGCTTAGGCGCGACGCTCAAAATTTCGGCCCGACGAGGCTTCGATCGTTTTCACAAAGTAACCTTGAATGGGAAGGAATTGGAAACTCGATTCGTGAACAGTAGCGAGCTAGAGGCCACGATCCCGCCGCAAGCAGTCAAAGAGGCGGGTACCTATACGGTTATTGTTGTTGGGCAAGGCGACTTCGCTTCGAAGTCGGCCCCTGCCTATCTCATTGTTTCATTCAAGAAATGAGGAGATCGTTGCTTATGCGAGCCTGCAATTCAAAGCGACTACTGTTCATTGTCACGCTTATTCAAGTACTCCTTGGCTGTCCTTCGGCCTTCGCACAACCCGGGGCGGTAAGGGTCATCTATTATCCTCCTTGGAACATCAGCAAATTGCCTTTGTATCTCGCGCGCGATACCGGCATTTTTGAAAGAAATGGCTTGACGCTTTCATGGATCAATCCTGGCTCCAACGAGAAGCTGCTCGCGACTATGAGGAACGGCGAAGGCGATATCTTCGTTGTCAGTTCCAATCACGTGGTCCAAAATAACGCGACCGGGGGACCGGCTCTGACCGTTGTCGCCAACTCGGGTTATAACTACTCAGTCTTTCTCGTCGACTCTTCCATCAGACGACCGGAAGATCTTAGAGGCAAAAAAATCGGTACCGGCGAACCAGGCAGCACGCCCGATCGATTGACTCGTCTGGCCCTGAGAAAACTGGGACTTGATCCGGAGAGAGATGTCACTTTAGTCCATTCCAACGATGCTCGGAGCGCTGATCGCGCCAGCGCGCTGACCTCCGGCCAGCTCTCCGGCACTTTGGTTACCGCTGAGGCGATGTACGACCTGGAGAAAACAGGGCGGATTAAAAGCTTTCGCATCCTCGCCGACCATAAACGACTCAACATCTACGCCGGAGGCGGCGCCGACTACGCGATGGCCGTTGACTTTCTCAAAAAGCGCCGGCAAGACGCAAAGAGTTTCTTGAGCGGTATTTGTGAAGGCATTGCCGTGGCAAGACAGGACCGGCCGAAGGCTTTGGAGATCATGACGAAATCGGAAAGGGGACGAGATCCGGCGGCTTTGGAATATCTTTACCGCCTCTATACCACTGAAGTCATACCGGCGCGGCCGTACCCTAAGGTTGAGGGAGTCGAGCTCGGAATCCAAATGGTCGCTTCAACCCTACCCTCTGCGCGCGGGATGAAAACTCAAGAACTGGTCGACGCGACCTTGATGGAAGAGCTGGTGAAGGAAGGCCGCTGCAATTGACCCATTCCGCTACGCCCTGCTCGCCTTCAATCGACGTGGTTACGATTCGCTCGCGTTTTCCGCGATCGGTTATTTCTGGACTGCGGCGGGCGGCGCCGCAGAGGTGCCCGGCGTCGGCACGACGACGCCGGGAGCGAGCGGAATCTCCTCCACCGCGGTCACGCGGGTCACATAGTGGCGCGTCTCACCGAAGCACGAGGTCGGCAAACCGACTTTCTCATCATAATGAAGTGAGACGCGCTTCCCCATGGCCTTGTTTAGCTCGCCGGCGACCGCGTCGTCCCAAACGGTGAAGTAGAACTTCTCCGACATTGCGCCTGGCATCGAGACCATCGCCATCTCGCCTTCCCAAGTTTTGCAGAGCCAGCCCTTTTTCGAGAACTTCTGTACCCAGCCGGCACGCTCACCGGTGGAATAGTTCCAGCTGAGCGCCACCCAGAAATAGCCCAAGCCGAGGATCACTATGGCGATGAGAACTCCGACGACCCGCATCCGACCCCCTGCTACCGGCCCTTGGCGCTCAGGCTGCCTCGGGTGTAGTCGAGATACCCCGGCACGATCCCGGGTCCGAAGCCGAGCCAGCCGCCTGGCGGTTGGACGTCAATCGCGATAACCTCCGCCCTCCCAACTAGCCTCATGCTGGTCTTCGAGCCTCTGCTGCTAGGTTCTCGCTCACGTTGACCCAGGGGTCGGCGATTTTCTCGTAGCGCGCGATGTCCTCTGGCCGCAGCCATTTCGCGATGGCGGTCTCGTAGGACGGTCGCGCCTTGACCCGCTCCCACCACTGGGCGACGCCGGGCTTGTGGTCCCACATGCGCGAGAGCTTCAGCATTTCGAGCCGCACCATGTAGGGGGTCGCTGCAATGTCGGCCAGCGAAAAGTCGGGGCCGGCGAGCCACGGGCCGCGCTCGGTCGATTCTTGAATCCATTTGAGCAGCTTCTCGAAGCTCTTGGTCGCCTCCTTGCCCATGGGCGAGCCGAGGCCTTCCTCCACCGCCGCGCGCTTGTATTCGGACTGGCGCTGCAGCGGTGCCTTGGCGAGCTGGGCGTCGCGCTGCTCCTTCGAGAGGCTGGCCAGCGGCGCGCGGTTGGCGGTGGCGAAGGTGAAAACGATGCAGGCAGGATGGATGTATTCGTCCATCAGTTTCTTGAACAAATGAGCGCGCGTCCGGTCCAGCGGATGCCGCGGCATGAGGGGCGGCGCGGGGAAGGTGTCATCGAGGTAATGCATGATGACCGTGGATTCGACGATGACGTTGCCGTCGTGGACAAGCGTCGGCACCACGCCGTTCGGGTTGAGCTTGAGATAGGCGGGGTCGAGCTGATCACCGTTCAGGGCCATCAGGTGGCTTTCCCATTCCAACCCCTTTTCCGCCAAGGTCAACCGCGCCTTCTGGGCGCAGACGGATGTGGTCCCGTGATAGAGTTCAAGCATCGCTTCTCCCTGTCTCTATGTGTCGCGGCCGCGCAGCCGCCGCCGTTTGATATCCCCCCTCGGCCGGAGCCCGCTATTGAGAGCTCGATAGCGAGTCCCAACAAAAAACCAATCGCCAACTGACCGCTTCGAGGCAGAGAGTATTGGATAAGATAGTCTATGTCAATTTGACTTTGATTTGCGGGGGGCGGCTGGACAGCTGCGCTTGTCCCTGACAACGTGACGGAAAATTCGCACCGTTGGTTCATGCTCTTTGTATTCAACGCTAAGTTAGAGATAACCTTGGGCCAGAAAACACGAGAAGGAGCCTAACGTGCGCACGGAATTAATCAGCATTTCAACTCCAACCCATCCCCTGGACGGTGCCTACTACACGCCGGATGGTCCCATCAAGGGCGCTGCGATGTATTGTCACGGCAACCAGATGAACTTTTACGTTTGCGCGGCGCGTTTTCTTGCACCCTACTTAACCTCTCTGGAATATGCCTTCCTCGCCTTCAATCGGCGCGGCCATGATTCCGTGAGCACCTACGACAGCCGCGAGCCCGTCGGTGGCGCCTATCAAACGGTGGCGGAAGGCATTGAGGACAATGAGCTAGCCGCGAAATTTTTAGTTGACCACGGATTCAAGAATCCTGTTGTCATCGGCCATAGCAACGGTGGTGTCTTGGCGAGCGAGCACGTTGCATGCCATCCGGAGACTCCCGCCTTGATCCTGCTGTCGGCTCATGCCGGCGGCAACCGGTTGACAGCTCCTAATTCCGCAAGCCGTTACACGATCAACGAGCAAACCGACGAATTAATCGAGGAAGCGCAGGATTTGCTCGCCGCCGGCAAGCCGCGCCAGCTCATGCTCCTGCCAACCTGGTGGTACGTAATCTCAGCGCGAACTTTCATGGACCGACTGACCAACGTGCCGAAGCTTGTCGAAAACGCCAAGCGGATCCGCTGCCCGGTCCTGTTCATCCGCGGCGACCAAGAGCCGGTGGCGAACTATCCCGCTGAGAAGTTTAAAGAGAACTGCTCAGGTCCATGCGAAATCGCGATCATTCCAAACTGCGATCATTTTTACGTCGGCGCGGAAGAAAAGGTAGCAAAGAGCGTAACTCAATGGTTGTCGCGGACTTTGGGGTGATTGAAACTATCGGTCATTTCTGTGAAAACGGGAATCCAGTAGGGGCGGGTTTAAAACCCGCCCCTACAACTTCGGCCACTCCCGCAGCAACCTTCCATAGCCGCTCATTGGATAGGCAAGCGCTAGCTTTGACAGCACATACCATAGCATGGCGGGGTTGCTGGCAATGACCGTCAACCCAAGCTCTGTTTCGATCTTTTGTAAGACCTTGATCGGGTCAAGAACAGCGCCCTGAAAATAAATCGCATCAACAGGGGCCGCAGGATTCAGACATTCCTTCGTGAGCGCGAACACTTCATCGGGGGTCATGCGTTTGGGCACGCCTAATTCTGCAAACGGGTGCGGGGCCACGGCGGCAACCCCCTTGCCTTCGAGATGCCGGCAGATCAAATCATTCAGTCTTTCATCGAAGGGCGTCAGTAGAAGCACTCGCTTCGCCGAATAGACGCTCAGGGCCGCGACGCATGCATGCAATGCCGTCGTGAACGGGACGGACAATGCGGCGTTCAGATCATTGAACAATCCCGGGTTGAGGACTTCCGTCGGCGCAGCGGTAAGAATGACGCCGTCCCAATCATTGTTCCTCACAAACTCTTGCACTCGGCGAACGATGACTTCCTTCTTGTCTGCGATCTGGTAGAGCGACTCCCGGTAAAGCTCCAATCCCTCATGCTCCAACTTCACCTCGCTCGGAATCAACGGCAGAAAGCTGTTGTAATGGGGCATCGAGCTGCCGCCGCCGCTGACAAAACCGATGCGGGCTTTTACGGTCTCGGTCATCACTTAACCTCCACTAGGTCTTGTTTAAGTCCTTGAGCGGTGCAGTTCAACTGAAACCCGAAACCTGAATCGCCCGTGATCTACTTCTTCGTAGCCTTGTACTTATCAATAGCAGCCTTTAGATCCTCATACTCTTCACACTTGCCGAAGAACGGACAGGCTTTTTTCAGCGCCGCCAGTTGCTTCTCGGCGTTGTCGAGTTGATTCATGTCGAGATACAACTCGCCCAGATATTCATGCGCGCTGCGATGACTGGTGTCTATCTTCAGCGCCTTTTGGTAATGCTCCATCGATTTGTCAAACGTTCCGACCTTGCGGTAACTGTAACCAAGCATGTTTTGCGCGTCGGCGTTGTTTGGCTCTTCCGAGACGGCTTTGGTTAAATATCCCACAGCCGCCTTAAAATCCTTCGCTTCGATGGCCTTGCGCCCCGCGGCCATATTAGGATTCTCAGGCGTCGACCTTGGTGCGGGCAAGTCCGCCAGCGCCAGAGTCGGAACCAGGGAAAGACTCAGCAGTAACGCAAGGACGCACAATAGAAACTTCATAGGACAGCCTCCCACATATAAAGTTTGGATCTGACCGGATTCTACTAGCCCTCCTGCGTGCGACGCAAGACATCGACTGGCAAATTCAGCTCTCGCTCGATCTCCCCGTCTCCCAGTCTTCTTCTCTCTCCCAGTCTTTTTGTCTCTCCTTGTCTTCTTGTCTCCCCTGTGTCCTTGTCTCCTTGTCTCTCCGTCCGTCTCCCACTCTCCTTGTCTGTCTTATCGCTTCCGCGCTTCGCGCAAGAGCGACAAATCGACGAGTCGGTCCGCAGGAATTTCGGCGGTCATGCCGGACTCCTGCCGGATTTTATCGATGATAGATCTAAAGACGGGCTCCTCGATGTCGCCGTCGAAATTCACGACTTGTTTTAAGATCTTATAAGTGTCGGTGGCTATTTTCGGCTCCAACCCAAAATCCTTTTGCAGATAAGCGACTATTTCGGCCTCATTTTTCATAATGATATCCATGCTCCGAAGCGTCGCCCGAATCATCGATTTTGCTTGCTCACGGTGATCCTGAATGTGAGCCGTTCTCGTAACCAAACCTCCCTGCAAATCCCGCACGTCGAACGTGTTCCCTAAGTCCGCATAGCCGGCCAGGGTCGCCATGGAAGTGTACGGCGGGGTGAGGATTACAGCGTCCGCGGCTTTCCCCAATAAGGCGGTGTAACTGTTACCCGTCGTATTGGTCGAAATGTAGGCGACTTTCTCATTGCCCAATCTTTTCATGACTGTGATGGCGGCATAGTGCGCCAACGACCCGATCCCGCTGACGGCGACGTTTTTTATCCTTGCCGGCACCATTCCCGCCTGACCGATGAGGCTGAAGCTTAGCCGGGTCTGGATAAACATGATCGTTCTGATTGGAAGCCCTTTCATCGCCGCGCGGACCGATAGGCCGCCGGCCGCAGAATAATCGACCTCTCCTGCCTGTAGAGCGGTGACGCCAATCGGTGGTCGCATAACGATGAGCTCCAGATCGATTCCCTCTTTCTCATAAAGCCTCTGTGACTTGCCGAAATAGTAAGGGACGAACGTCAACGATTTCGCCGGCACCGTGAGCCGAACTTTTTCCAACGGCTTCTTGGTCTCTTGTTGAGCCTGCACAAAAACCGGCAGCAAGACCATTAGAGCAATGACCATCGCAGTAGCTCTCCGAAATTTAACAATCAATTTCATCGATATTTCCCTACCCAATTGTTCGCCTTCACCGCCAAGAACCGGCGCTAAGCCCCCTCTCTTCTCTCCCCCGAGACGGGGGAGATGTAAGAGGGGGACCTTTCGATTCTTTGGTTGCGGCTCCGCCGCGCTAGGTTCTTTGCGGTGTTCTTCTAGTTCCTTTTCCCTGTCAGACTCGCGCCGAATTTCTTGATGACCTTTTCCTTCAGCTCCGCGCTCGCGCCCGACACCGCGGGAAACTCGTTCATCCATTCATAGGGACGGCATGCATCGATGATGCCACGGGACTGAAAGCCGCGCTCGCTGGGCGGGATAATCGGGTCGATGGGATTGCTCCAGCAGCGCCGCAGGATATCGATGTCCTTCACCGGATCGGTTCTCGTGCATAGCGCCCAGAGCAGCTCGTTGCTGTCCCAGATGTCGATATCTTCGTCTACCACTACGATGTAACGGGTCAAGAGCGCAGCCGCGTGGCACTGGGACGCGATCAACGCCGCCTGCCTCGCGTGACCGGGATAGCGCTGCTTGATCGCCACCACCACCAGCAGGCGCGTCTGATAGTAGGCGACTCCCCTTACATCCGGGACGCCGGCCTTGTCCAGGTAGTCCCATACGTAGGCAGCGCGGATCAGATTATTCTCTGCTCCGGCCGACGGACGATAAGGCGGCGCGCCGGTGATGATCGGATCGTTGCGATACATGAGGCGCTTCACTTTGAGTATCGGTTCAGAACGGAGACCGCCGGCGTAGTAACCGGTGAACTCGCCGAACGGTCCTTCGGGAATTTTCGTTCCGGGTATGACCTCGCCTTCCACCGCGACTTCGGAGTACGCCGGGATCGGCAGCTTTGTGTGTTCCCCTAAAATGACCTCGAAGGGCTCGCCGCGAATCCCGCCGGCATAGTCGTATTCCGACTCGCCAGGCGGGACGTCCATCTGGCCGAAGTACCATAGCAAAGGATCGGGACCGAAACTGATCGCCACTGGAAACGGTTTTCCCTGGTCGAAGTACTTCTGCCGGTGAATGTTGCCATGATGTCCCGGCGACATGTAAAGCGCCAAGGTATCGCGGTCGTGCACCATCACGCGGTAGCAACCCAGGTTCACCCAGCCTTCTTCCGGATCGCGGCTGATCGTGACATCAAGCGTGCCGATATATCTCCCGCCGTCACCTTCGTGCCAGAAAGGAACCGGCAGTGAAAGAAGGTCGATCTCCTTCCCTTCGAAAACGTTTTCCATCAACGGGCCCGAGTCGACAACTCGCGGCGGCAGAAAACTAGGATGGTTGAGCCGTTTCTTCCACGCGTCGATGAACTGGTCGCGCGTGTAATCAAGCGGCAGGTGATTGGTCAGGCATTGTCGCTTGAGGGTGGGATTGTGAATGCCGGTTAGAACGCGCCGGCCGGCGGGGTAGTCTTTGATTTTGTCGAACAGCACTGCCGGCGGCGTCTCTGACCGTGCCGCAACTTCAGCAACAGCGCCGATTTCCTGATTCCAGTCAGCGCCCTCCACCACCCTGAGTTCGCCGAATGATTCGACCCCGTCAAGCCAGCCGCGCAAGTCGCGATAGAGCATTCCTACCTCCTGCAGAAGTGTGTGAAAAACTCTGATTACAGGCTGCTGAAGAAGACTCAGAGCCAAGGCGCACGTAGTTCGCATATGGCTGATAGCTTATGGCATATAGCTTTGACCATACGAACCATACGCTATAAGCCATACGCCATAAGCCAAATGGAGCGTGGCGATTGAGCGCAACGAAGCATATGAGTTTTTTTCAGCAGCCTGCTAACGAGTCGGGGCGATCTTAGACTGGACCGGGTACCTATACAACTGTCGGGTTTCCCACTTCCTGATGGCCGATGGTTATTATATAGTGCCCGTCATCCAAACCGGCGTGATCGAATAGAATCGATAGAAGGAGGACGACTCTATGGTGCATCGTCATCTATTTCAGATGAGTCAGGTAATCGCCGCGTCATTCCTCTTGTCCTGCGTAGCCACGACCCAAACCAGTGTTGGCAACCGCCAATACGCGGTGGGTACGGGCCCGTCTGACAAACTTCAACTGCCCGCTCCTTTCGACACACCGTCAGCGCGCAACAACTCCAAAGTTATCGGCTGGCCCAAAGGCAAAATGCCGGCGGCCGCGCCCGGCTTCGAGGTGAGCCTCTTCGCTGAAAATCTCGACAATCCGCGTCAGGCGTACGTCTTGCCCAACGGAGACATATTAGTGGTTGAGGCGACTCGCGAGTGGCCTGGCCGGGCCGATCGGCCGGAGAAATCGGCGAATCGAATCACTTTGTTCAGAGACACCAATAAAGACGGCAAGCCGGACATCCGTGAAGTTTTCTTGACCGGCCTCAATATGCCCCACGGCATGCTGCTCGTGGGCAACTGGTTCTACGTGGCGAACACCGATGGAGTGGTACGCTTCCCCTACCGTACGGGCCAAACGAAAATCGATGGCAAGGGGGAGAAAATTCTCGACCTGCCAGCCGGCGGGCACTACACGCGCAACCTTATCGCCGACCGCACCGGCCGCAAAATCTACATCGCGGTGGGCTCGGCGTCCAACGTCGATGAGGAAAATGGTTGGGAAAAGGATCAGCGGCGCGCCGGGATTCTAGAGATCAATCCCGACGGCAGCGGCATGCGGATTTTCGCCACCGGACTGCGCAATCCGGTTGGAATGGATTGGGAGCCGCAAACGAATGTCTTATGGACGGTCGTCAACGAGCGCGATCTTTTGGGCGACGATCTGGTCCCCGATTATTTGACCAGCGTCAAGGAAGGCGCCTTCTACGGCTGGCCCTTCTCTTACTTTGGCCAGAATGAAGACCCGCGCAAGAAAGGCCAGCGGCCCGATCTCGTAGCCAAAGCGATCAAGCCCGACTACGCGGTGGGCTCCCACGTCGCGGCGTTGGGGCTGGCTTTCTATCGCGGCAAGGCTTTGCCCCGACGCTATCAAGGCGGCGCCTTCATCGGCATGCACGGTTCGTGGAACCGCTCCAAGATGGTAGGCTATAATGTTGCCTTTGTCCCATTCGAAAACGGCCAGCCGGCGGGGCCCTATGGAAGATATCCTCACCGGATTCATCGCCGACGAAAGTAAATTCGAAGCCTATGGCCGCCCGGTGGGCGTCACGGAATTGCCGGACGGATCATTGCTGGTGGCCGACGACAGCGGCGGAAAAATGTGGCGCGTCACCGCGTCTCGGTGATCAGCGCAGTTTCTTCGCGGAATTTTGCGTTTTTGCCAATGCCGTTTTTCTCTCGCTGAGTTCGCGAAGAAAATGTTTCCGACTTGTCCCACCTTGGCGTGCTTCGCGTCTTTGCGCGAGATATTTCATGTGCTTTTGCTTTTGCAGTGGGCTCTGTCCCAAATTAAATTCGTTTAGAGGGAACCACATCTATGGTTACACCACAAAAAGTTCACATCGGGATCCTATCCCCGGCGACCGCCGATCGTCCTCACTTTAAAAGCCTGGAGCAGATGCTGCCGCCCGAAGTTACCGTCACCAATGAAGGTCTCGGCCTGCTGCAAGATTCCTATCATGACCTGGAAGGCAAGACGGACGAGATCGCTGCCCGCGCCGCCGACTTTGTCGGTCGAAACAAAGTCCAGGGACTCATCGTTACCGGCGGCTTCGTGACGCTTTTCAATCCCGGTCTGGAAGCCAAAGTCGCCGAGACAGTGCACATCCCAGTCACCAGCGCAGTTTCGTCGGTGACAGTGGCGCTGAGAGCACTGTCGGCGACAAGAGTGATGCTCGTCACGCCTTTCACCGCGGACATGAACGCCCACATCGAAAAGCATCTGCAGAGCCTCGGCTTCACCGTCTTCCCCGGTCCGCCCCATGACAAGAACCGCAAACCCGGATCCGGCGTCGAGATCAGCCCCGACGACCTTTTCCGCAGAGTTGAAACAAGCTACCGCGAGAATCCGACAACCCAAGCCATCTACTTCCAGGGCGCCACCCTCGATCCCCTGCCGATCATCCAACGGCTCGAAGACAAACTCTGCATCCCCGTGATCTCCAGCAACACTGCAATGTTTTGGAACATCCTGTCAAAGCTAGGCTCGAGGTTTTCAATCAAAGGTTACGGCAAACTATTGTTGTCCTGGCCGGATCCCCCGAAGGTTGGCTGACTGAAAAAAATCTTACGGAAGTTTTTATAGATTTTTGAGAAGGGAAAACTTCTGCGGGGGTATGCATACCTGCTTCGTTATTCGTGTTCGTACTTCGACAGACTCACTCTCAGCAAGGCCGAAGGGCTCACCCTGCGGGAGTGTTGACTGTCGGGATCGTCCTGTTCGGTGGCGGTGTCCCACAGTTCGTGACTGCATTCCCGGGGGAAACGACATGATGTATAAACTTCTCGATACCGTGGTGCTTAACCGAGACCTACCCGAGCATGGTCTTCGCAACGGAGACCTGGGAGCCGTCGTGCAGGTGTACGAGCCCGATGGCTTGGAGGTGGAGTTCGTGACCGCATCTGGCAAAACTCAGGCGCTTGTCACGCTGAACGTCAACGACGTGCGGCCAGTCCAAGATAGCGATCTCGTTGCTGTCAGGTCTGTCGCTTAAACCGTATTGCATCGACCCACGTGGACGATCGGATAACATCCGGCTTCAGATGGACCGCCGGGGAGCAGCAGCGTTCGTGACGGATGGTCGACCTTTACCGATTTCAATGCTATCCCACCCAGCGGTCACTGAGCCTGAGCGTTAGCGTGGTCAGGCTTGCATGAGTGAATAAACGACAGTGTTGCGGTGCAGATCAGTGCCAGGCTTGAGAGCAGGAAAGTAGTATTTGCACAGCTCCCATTGTCCTCACGCGATCTTGATATCGCAGTAGAATGAGTTTCTCGTCCGTTCAGGCTAATCGGCATAGAGATCTTTTCAGCGGCCTGCTTTTCCTGTTGACAACAAACACTCTAGTTCACTATTCAACGCAGTGAGACCATTCCGGTACGAAGTGACTTCAGAGCCAACGAATAT
>Ga0209887_1000150_pt1 | contig 20131 bp, 18 predicted proteins | sample GWRWN1_30_40_FD_187230 | JGI IMG/M metagenome (GOLD analysis project Ga0209887, IMG submission 187230) | Riverbed sediment microbial communities from areas with no vegetation in Columbia River, Washington, USA - GW-RW N1_30_40 (SPAdes)... | ecosystem: Environmental > Aquatic > Freshwater > River...
CTCGTGCGCTCGAGGGTTCGCGGGGTTCCCGTACTGGAACGGCATGTAGTAGCGGTCGTCGCTCGCGAGCCGTCGCGCGATCTCGATCGAGCCGTTCGTTCCCTTGTCGCCGGGCGAGAGCACGATCTCGGCGCCGAAGAGCTCGAGGAGCCGGATCCGCTCCTCGCTCGCGTTGTCGGGGATCACGACGGTCAGCCCGTACCCCTTGCGCCGGGCGACCATCGCGAGCGCGATGCCCGTGTTGCCCGACGTGGGCTCGAGGATCGTGCGCCCCGGGGTGAGCTCGCCCGAAGCCTCCGCCGCCTCGACCATCGCCTTCGCGATCCGGTCCTTCAGCGAGCCCGTCGGGTTCTGGCCCTCGAGCTTGGCCCACATCCGAACGCCCGGAGGGCTCAGGCTCGGCAGGCCGACGAGCGGCGTGTCGCCGATCGCGTCGAGGACGTCGTCGAACCTCATCGCACCGGATTATCCCAGCGCACTCGGTCAGTGGTTGGGTCCTTCCGCGGACCCGCCCCTCAACGACCGCCGGCGACGGCGGGCAGGATCGAGACGGTGTCCCCCGGATCGACCGCGGTCTCGAGCGAGCCGAGGTAGCGCACGTCCTCGTCGTTCACGTAGACGTTCACGAACCGGTGGAGCGCGCCATCGTCGGTCAGGACCAACTCCGTGATCCCCGGGTACCTGGTCTCGAGGTCCTCGAGCAGCTCGCGAAGTGTCGTTCCGTCCGCATCGACGGCACGCTCGCCACCTGCGTGGGAGCGAAGGATCGTCGGGAGCTTCACGCGAGCCATGTCGAACGTCCTTTCGTCTCGAACCTCAGCTCGTCGCGACCCCGTGCTCGGCCTCGGGCGGCGCCTGGCCGGGCGTGAGCCCGCAGAATGCCTCGTAGTCGATCAGCTCCGTGATCGTGGGCTCCTTGCCGCACACGGGGCAGTCGGCGTCCCATCGGACGCGGACGGTCTGGAAGTCCATCTCGAGCGCGTCGAAGATCAAGAGGCGGCCGATCAGCGGGTCGCCCTTGCCGGTGATGAGCTTGACGGCCTCCGTCGCCTGGATCGAGCCCACGATCCCGGGCAGCGCGCCGAACACGCCACCCTCCGCGCAGCTCGGGACCGTGCCGGGCGGGGGAGGCTGCGGGAACAGGCAGCGGTAGCACGGGGCGTCCTGGCCGGGCATGAAGACCGTGGCCTGGCCGTCCCATTGGTAGATCGACCCGTACACGAGCGGCTTGCCGAGGAACTGCGTGGCGTCGTTCACGAGATAGCGGACCGGAAAGTTGTCGGTCCCGTCCACGACCACGTCCCACGGGTCGAGGACCTCGAACGCATTCTGCGACGACAGGATCGTGTCGTACGGAACGATCTCTATCGTCGGGTTGATCGCCCGCAGGCGGTCGGCCGCGCTCTCGACCTTCGGCCGCCCGACGTCGGCGGTGGAGTGCACGATCTGGCGCTGCAGGTTGGACTCGTCGACCTTGTCGAAGTCGAGGATGCCGAGCGTCCCCACCCCGGCGGCCGCCAGGTACATCGCGACCGGAGAGCCCAACCCGCCCGCGCCGATGCACAGGACCTTCGCGTCCAGCAGCTTGCGCTGCCCCTCGCCGCCGATCCCCGGCAGGATGATGTGCCGGGCGTACCGGCGGACCTGCTCTTCGGTAAAGGCCGGGGTCGTCATCCGATCGCCACCTCGTCCTCGATGACGCCCGTGTCTTGGATCCGGAACGCCCGCAGGTCTGGGTTCGATCGGTCGGACAGGGACAGGATCAGGTAGTACGCCCCGGGGAAGATGGCCATCCGGGGCTCCGACCTGACCGCCGGCCAGAAGGCGCGCTCCTGATCGGTTTGCGACGGATATGCCTCGCTGTGCGTGTGGGTGTGGAAGACCGCGAACGTCTCCCAGCCTTCGTCCTCCATGTCGTTTTCGGCTCGCAGCTGCTCCGTGGGGTCGAGCCGATAGCTGGCCGGGCTCGCGTCATGGTTGGTCATCGCGAAGAACTTGACCGGACGGCCTTCCTTGCCGGCCAGCAGTCCGCACGCCTCGTTCGGGAACGCCGCGAGGCCGTGCTCCAGCATCTCGTCGAAGAAGGCGCGTTCGAGTTCGATCATTGCAGGTGCAACAACCGTACCAGCAAGGTGGTATTCCCTGAACGGGGGTTCAGGCGCCTCGGGCGAGCCTGCCGGTGACGGCGATCGTCCCGGGTCGGCCCTGCACCGTGACCCCGATGTCGGCCCAGTCGATGCCTCGACCGGTGAGCTCCTGACCCATCCACTCGGGATCGAGCGTGGCGATCAGCAGCCCGCCCGAGGTCTGCGCGTCCGCGAGCACCAGCTGCTCGGGGATCGAGAGCTTGCCCCACTGCACGTTCGGGCGCAGGTACGCGTGGTTGCGTTTGGTGCCCCCCGGGACGACGTCGAGCATCGCGAGGTCCAGGACGCCGGGGAGCACCGGCACCGAGGTCGCGTCGATCCTCGCGCCCACCCCCGAGGCCGCGAGCATCCGCTGCAGATGGCCGAGCAGCCCGAACCCCGTCACGTCGGTCGCCGCCACGGCGCCGACCTCGGCCATCGCGTCGGCCGCCGCATCGTTGGGGGTCGTCATCAGCTCGACGGCCGCCGCCAGCAGCGCCGGGTCGGCGACCCCTCGCTTGTGCGCGGTCGTCACGATCCCCACGCCGAGCGGCTTGGTCAGGAACAGGTGCGCCTCGGGCGGCACCGTCGAGTTCCGGGTGATGCGTTCGGGGTCGACGAGCCCGAGCGCAACCATCCCGTACTTCGGCTCGGGGTCGGTGATCGTGTGGCCGCCCAGGATCGCGGCGCCCGCCCTGCTCGCGACGTCGAGGCCGCCCTGCAGCACCCGGCCGAGCATCTCGATCGGCAGGTCGTCGACCGGCCACGCGACGATGTTCAGCGCGAGGAACGGCCGCGCGCCCATCGCGTACACGTCGGAGAGCGCGTTGGTGGCCGCGATCCTGCCCCAGTCGTACGGGTCGTCCACGATCGGGGTGAAGAAGTCGAGCGTCGCGACCAGCGCCTGCCCGTCCGGCAGCCGCACCACCGCGGCGTCGTCCCCCGTGTCGGCGGCGACGAGCACGTCGGCCCCGACCTCGGGGAGGGACAGGGTGCCGAGGACCGTCTCGAGATCCGCCGGCCCGAGCTTGCACCCGCACCCGGCCCCGTGGCTGAAGCTGGTCAGGCGGCGCGATCCCTGCATCGAGCCAGGATACGGGGACGAGTGGCGCGCGGTCGCGGCTAGGCTGCGACCCGTGCGAACCGCCGTCGTGGGGCACGTCGAGTGGATCGAGTTCGCCCACGTCGAGCAGGTACCTCGGGCCGGCGACATCACGCACGCCACGGAAGCCTGGGAAGAGCCCGGAGGCGGCGGCGCGGTCTCGGCCGTGCAGCTCGCCCGCCTGGCCGGCGAGTGCACCTTCTACACGGCGCTCGGGGACGACGAACGCGGCGCCTGGTCCCGGCGCCGCCTGGCGGGGCTGGGCGTCAGGCTCGAGGCGGCGACCCGAGACGAGCCGACGCGTCGCGGCGTGGTGTTCGTCGACGCGAACGGCGAGCGAACCATCACCACGCTCGGCCGGCGTCTCGAACCCACGACCACCGACGATCTCCCATGGGACGAGCTCGATGACGTGGACGCCGTGTACTTCACGGCCGGCGACGTGGCGGCGCTCCGCGAGGCGCGCCTCGCGAAGGTCCTCGTCGCGACGAGCCGCGTCTCGGACCTACTCGCCGAGGCCGACCTGCGACTGGACGCGGTGGTGGGCAGCGGCAACGATCCGTCGGAGGCGTTCGATCCCGCGAGGCTCACGCACGCGCCGAACCTGGTCGTCCGAACCGACGGCGTCCGCGGCGGCCGGTACGAGACCGGCGACGGCGGGAGCGGATCGTACGAACCCGTCCCTCCGCCCGGGCCGGTCGTCGACACGTACGGGGCGGGCGACTCGTTGGCCGCCGGGCTGACGTTCGCGCTCGGGAGCGGCCTGGGAGTCGAGGAGGCGTTGGCGCTCGCGGCGCGGTGCGGCGCCTGGTGCGCGGCCGGCAGGGGCCCGTACGGCAACCAGCTGACAACCCAGGACATGACGGAGTAAGCCGTAGCAGTCACCTGGGGCTAGGCACGTGAACATCCTTGCCTTTGTGCTGGTGTTAGTAAAGGAGGATCAAACCTAACCGAGCGTCGTCGCGACTTCGAGCCGGTGATGTTCGCGGACGTCCGCGGACGCCACGAACGTCGCGGGGCCGAGCAGCCGGTCACCGTCCCGGAGCTCCTCGCGGATCGTCGCAAGCTCCCGTCTGGTGAAGTCGCATCGCGGCGGCACCGGCTCGATCCCGTACAGCCTCGCCGCGTTCCGCCCGAGCACCTTGGCCTTCAGCTCCTTCGTGAGCGCCGGGTAGCCGTAGCGCTCCTGGAACTCCTCCGAGATCCGGAACGCGCGGAACGCCTGGATCTGCGGCTGCGGCGACCCGTAGAACAGGCAGTCGGTCCCCCACACGACGTTGTCCTCGCCCACGTGTCTGAGCAGCTTGCCGAGCACGTGCGCGGCCTGGGTCGGCGTCCGCATCAGGTTCCACCACGTCGTGCCGAGCTCGGCGTAGACGTTCTCGTTCGGACCGATGCCGGCCCGTTCGAGCGAGGCGATCAGCCGGTTCACGCCCACCTCGGCCGTTGCCGCCGTGTACGGACCCTCGAACGTGTCGCTCTCGTAGCCCGAGTGGTACACGACGAAGCTCGCGTCCGGATGCATCCGCGCCGCGGGCCCGATGTCCTGTGGCGACGAGAACCGGCTCCCGCCCGACAGGCCCTTGTGCACGCAGATCGTCGGGATGCCGAGCTCGAGGCTGCGCCGGATGAACGGCTCGCCCACCGCCGGCAGTCCATGTTCGTGATCGTCGAGCCACCACGCGCCGCCGCCCGGGTCGAAGAAGTCGGGGAAGTGCGTGAACGTCTTCCACGCGCGGATCGGGTAACGGCTCGCCGTGTCCTCCATCCCGCGGAGCACGGAGTCGAGCGATCCGATGTTCGGTAAGACCTGCCCGTGCAGGAGCACGCGTTCGTCGCGGCACAGGCCCTCCACGATGCGGCGGGTCTCGGCCATGATCTCGGGCGACAGCGGCGATCCCTCCGGGTAGATCGGCAACGCGGAGAGCACGACGACGTTCGTGTCGCTGCGGATGAAGAACGCCTCGAGGAAATGCTCGATCGAGTAGCACACCCGCGGGTCGTCCTCGCCGCAGTACTGCTGCGGGAACGCCGCGTAGAAGCCCTCGCCGTGGAAGACCGGGTTGAGGTCGTACTCGAGCAGGTGGCCCTGCACGTCCATGATGAACTCCTCGCCGCCCAGGGCGCCCTCGGCCGCCTCGGGTTCGGTGGTGGCCTCGTGAGGGACGTCGAACCCGCCCCCTGGCTCGGTCGTCGGCACCTCGGGCGCGGCACGGTGCGCCTCCCGTGTGCAGGCGTCGAGCACGAGCAGCACGGTCGACGCCGCGCACAGCGAGCGCAGGAACGACCGGCGCGAGACCCCGAGGCGGGACGCGCCGTCCGCGCACGCTTCTAGGGCGCGGCGACGAGCCTCGCGCGCGACCGGCGAGGGCGGGACCGGATCGTACTCGCCGTTCGAGCACGGACCGAGCGGGATCGGCAGGTCGGGTTCGCTCATGGCTCCTCGGTGTGGCAGACACGCCCGAGGACGCGCCGGTTCCGGCCAACGCCGGCCCGGCGTAGGCTCCGGCCGTGGACGTCCGTTCGTTCCTGACCGACCACCCGCCGTTCGACGCGCTCGGCCCCGACGGGCTCGATCGGGTCGTCGCGAGCGTGCAGATCGAGCACTTCGCCCCCGGCACCGTGATCCTCCGGCAGGCCGGCGCGCCGGCGAAACACCTGTTCGTCGTCCGCCGGGGCGAGGCCGAGATCGTGGACGACGGCCGGGTGATCGACGAGATCGGCGAGGGCGACGTCTTCGGGATGTGGTCGCTGCTCGGCCAGGTGGCACCGACCGCAACCGTTCGGGCGTCCGAGGACACGCTGTGCTACTTGATCGACCCGGACGTGGCGAACGAGGTCCTGCGCTCGGGCGCCGGCGTGGCCTTCGTGGCCGCGAGCGTCCGGCGAAGGATCGCGCGGGTCGACGAGACCCTCAAGGCCGAGATCGACCTCGTGCGCTACCGGCAGGTCGGCGCGCTCGTCCGCCGGCCACCCGTCACCTGCGACGCGGCGACGCCGGTGGCCGAGGCCGCCGAGCTCATGGCGCGCGAACGCGTCTCGAGCCTGCTGATCCCGAACACCGACGGCGGCGTCGGCATCCTGACCGACCGCGACCTGCGGACGCGGGTCGTCGCCGAGCGCCGGAGCGGCGACACGCCGGTCCGGGACGTGATGACCCCGCGTGCCCAGACCGTGACGGCGACCACGATGGTCGGGGAGGTGCTGCTGCGGATGCTCGAGGGCGGCTTCCACCACTTCCCGATCGCGGAGCCCGGTGGCACCGTCGTCGGCGTGGTGACGGACACCGACCTGATGGGGATCGGCCGCGACACGCCGTTCGCGCTCAAGAGCACGATCGAGCGCGCGGCCGATCGCGAGGCGGTCGCGGTCGCGATCGGCGAGCTCCCCCGCGTGGTCTCGGCGCTGGTGAGCTCGAGCGCCGACCCCGTCGACGTGGGCCACGTGATCGCGTTCTCCATCGACGCCGCGACGCGCCGGCTGCTCGAGCTCGGGATGGCCGAGCACGGGGAGCCGCCGGTCCCCTGGGCATGGCTCGCCCTGGGGAGCGCCGCCCGCCAGGAGCAGGCGATCCGGACCGACCAGGACCACGCGCTCGCGTTCGACGGCGACCGCGACGCGGCGGACGCCTCGCTGGCGCCGCTCGCAGAGTTCGTGACCGCGGGTCTGGAGGCCGCCGGGATCCCCCGCTGCCGTGGCGACGTGATGGCCACGAACGAGGCGCTCCGGCTCACCGTGCAGGAGTGGGTCGAACGGTTCGATCACTGGATGCGGATCCAGAGCCCCAAGGCGAGCGAGCAGCTGTCGATCGTCTTCGACTTCCGAAGGGTGGCCGGCCCGCTGGACGCGGACGTCACGCTCGACGCCGCGATGGCGAAGGCGGGCGAGCATCCACTGTTCCTCCAGCACCTCGCCCGGCGCGCGCTCGACCTGCGACCACCGATCGGTTTCGTGCGCGGGATCATCGTCGATCAGGGCGGGGAGCACCCCGGGAAGGTGGACATCAAGCACGGGGGGATCGTGATCGTGGGCAACCTCGCGCGGGCGTACGCGATCCGTGCCGGACTCACGGCGAAGCGGACGCTGGATCGCCTCCGTGCGGCCGAGGGCGCGGGCGCGATCGATGCCGAGACCCGCGAAGGCCTCGAGGAGGCCTTCCGGTTCCTCTGGGAGGCCCGGCTCCGCCACCACGTCGAGCAGCTCGGCGCGGGTGAACACCCGGATGATTTCGTCGATCCGAAGGAGCTCGGCGCGGTCGCGCGTCAGGGTCTGAAGGAGGCGTTCCGCATCATCGCTCGTGCGCAGAAGGCGCTCGCGCTCGACGCAGGCGTGGCGCTCCGCTAGCCCGCTCCACCCTCGTCGTTCGCCGGCGCCGCGAGGTGCGCGCCGATCGCGTGATAGCCGCCGTCCACGTGGACCATCTCGCCGGTGATCCCCCGCGCCAGGTCCGACAGCAGGAACACGATCGTGTCGGCGACCGGCGTCGCGTCGGTGGGGTCCCACCCGAGCGGCGCCCGGTCGCCCCAGCCGTCGGCGAGCGCCTGGAACCCCGGGATCCCCTTGCCGGCGATCGTCCGCAGCGGGCCGGCGGACAGGGTGTTGACGCGGATCCCGTGAGGTCCGAGGTCGCGCGCCAGGTATCGCGTGATCGACTCGAGCGAGGCCTTGGCGACACCCATCCAGTCGTAGATCGGCCACGCAACCCGGGCGTCGAAATCGAGTGAGACGATCGCGCCCCCGTGGTCCCGCATGTGCGGGAGCATGCCCGCGGCGATCGCCCTGAGCGAGAAGGCGCTCGTCTGGATCGCGGTCGCGACGCTCTCCCAGGGGGTGTGCAGGAAGTTCCCCCCGAGCGCGTCCTGCGGCGCGAACGCGATCGCGTGCAGGAAGCCGTCGAGCCGTCCCCACCGGGACCCGATCTCGGCCGAGACCGACTCGATGTGCGCGGGGTCGTTTGCGTCCATCTCCAGGACGTCGACGGGGTCCGGGAGCCGGCGCGCGGACTTCTCCGTCAGCCCCATCGCGCGCCCGAACGAGGTCAGGACGATCTCGGCCCCCTGCTCCTGCAGGGCCCGCGCGGCCGCGTACGCGATCGACTCGCGCGTCAGCACGCCGGTCACGAGCAGCTTCTTGCCTTCGAGCAGCATCGGGATCCTCTCGGTCGCCCCGCATGCTATTGAAAGGGCCGTGGATCTCAAAGCCGTCGCCAAAGTGGACCTGCATCGGCATCTCGAGGGCGCGATCCGGTTGTCGACGATGCTCGACCTGTACCGGGGATCCGGTCATCCGCTGCCGCAGACAACGGAGGCCGAGCTCTCCGAACAGGCGCAGGTGCTGCGGCCCATGGGTTCGCTCGAGGAGGTGCTGTCCCGGTTCGCCCTCGCGCAGGGCGCGTTCGTCGACGAGGCCGCGGCGGAGCGGATCGCGTTCGAGGCGGTCGAGGACCTGGCCGCGGACAACGTTCGGCTCGCCGAGCTGCGGTTCTCGCCCGAGTTCCTGTGCGAGCCGCACGGGTTGGGCTGGGACGGCGCGATGGCCGCGATCGTCCGTGGGGCGGAACGCGCCGGCCGCGCCTTCGATGTCGCCGTGGGGCTCATCGCGATCGCGAGCCGCAACTACGGGATCGGGTCGGCTGAGCGAACGGCCGCGTTCGCGCTCCGCCACCGCGACCACCTGGTGGCGTTCGACCTGGCCGGCGACGAGCAGGCCTATCCCCCGTCGCTGTACGTCGACGTCGTGGCCGGGCTCGCCGGGTCGGGACTCGGGCTCACGACGCACTACGGTGAGTCCGGCGGGCCGGCGTTCCCACGCGAGGCGGTCGAGGCGCTCGGCTCGATGCGCCTGGGTCACGGGGTAAGCGTGGCGGCCGACCCGGAGGTGACGGCGCTCGTCCGCGAACACGGGGTGACGCTGGAGATGTGCCCGACCTCGAACCGCCGGACGCACGCCGTCGCGGATCTCGCCGACCATCCGGCGCGCCGGCTGCTCGACCAGGACGTCTCGGTGACGATCAACACGGACAACCCCGGGTTGTTCGCGATCGACCTGACCGGCGAGCTCGAGGTCTGCGTCGACGTGCTCGGGTTCTCCGACGACGACCTCCGACGCGTCACCGCGAACGCGCTCGATGCGAGCTTCGTCGGCAAGGCGGCCAAGGCCGACGTTCGCGAACGGCACTTCGGCTGGGTGGACGCGTAGACCTCAGCGGAGCGCGCTGAGCGCCTTCCATTGGTCGACCGTGATGCCGGGGAACGTGTAGTAGCTCGCGCCGATCACATCGTGCTCCAGGATGGTCTGGACGAACCCCTGCGTCTCGGGTCCGGTGGCGTCGAACGAGATCCCGCCGACCACGTGGATCGGGACACTCAGCCCGAAGGTCTGCTGGCGGATGATCTGGACGCTCTGCGACGTGTACCAGGCCGCGGCCCGCGGTCCCTTCACCCGGTACGTGTAGTACGTCATCGGCAGGAACACGTCGTAGGTCTCGGCGAGCTGGCGCCACGGGAAGCCCGGCCAGAAAAGGGGATCGGTCCGGACCAGGCGGTCGGGCGAGGTCACGATCGCGCCGAGAGGATACTCGGGGCCCGCGGCACGCCGGATGGCCGCCGACATGCGGAGCAGCCGTGCCGTGCGGAGGCTCGGCCGGCGAACCTCCGCAGACTCGATGTCGAGCGCGAACGAGTCGAACCCGTTGCCTCTGCGGGTCTCGAACCGGATCGTTCGGAGGGCCCGGTGCAGGTCGAGCCGGAGGTCGCGGAACCCCGGCAGGTACCACGCCACCACCTCGAGACGCCGTCGGTGCGCGGCGTCCACGATCGCCCGCACGCCCTCCGGGTGCACGAACGGCCGGTGTCGGTGGTAGTTCGAGCTCTGCAGGTAGATCGTCCGGATGCCGTGCGCGGCCATGGATCGGACCGCCCGCACCGGGTGCTCCCACACGTCCGTGTCGTAGATGTCGATCCAGGTGCCGAGCCCCTCGTACGGCCCCGTGGCCGGGGGTGACGCCGTTCCCTGCGGACCGGACCCCTCCGACCCGGTCGCTCCGGCGCGGGAGAAGGAGCCCCGGGCGGGCCCCCTCGCCGGCTCGGGCGAACTGGTCCTCGACCGATCGGACGACCCGTGCCGCCCCCCCGCCGACCCGACGACCTCGGGCGAACCCATGCACGCCGCGAGTCCCGCCAGACAGAGCAGCGCGCACGCGCGCGCGACCATCGACCTCATGCACCCATCCCCCCTGGAGCCGGTCCGGAGAACAGAGAACGTCCGGACCCGCCCAAAGGTTCTGTTCGATCGGGGGCGGGCTCGAAAAATTGGTCGGGCTCGGTTCGGATCGCCGGATGGTGGGGCGCGCCCGCTAGGATGAGCGCTCTTCGGAGACCTTGGGAGCGAACGGACGATGGGAGACGACGGCACCGCGGCGGATCGGCTGCTCGAACGCTATTGGGAGGGGCTGCTCGAGGTCGAGCCGCTACTCGGGACGGCGATCGGGGACGAGCGCTTCGACGACCGGCTCCCCGACCCCGGACCCGACGGTCGCGCCGAACGCGAGCGCCTGCACCGCGGCGCGCTCGAGGAGCTCGGGCTGCTCGAGGCCGACGAGCTCGACGAGGACCGGCGGGTCAGCCTCGACATCCTCGAGGCGATCGCGCGCCGCGATCTCGCCGTTCTCGAGCACCGGACCGACCGGCTGAGCGCGGTGAGCCACCTCTGGGGTCCCGCGGGCCTGGCGGGCGAGCTCGCCTCGCTCCAGCGCGCCGACACGCCCGAACGCATCGGACGCTACGAGGCCCGGATCGCGGCGACCCCGGCCTTCTACGACGCCGAGCTCGAGATCATGCGCGAGGGGATCGCGGATGGTGTCACGGCCCCGCGGATCGTCGCCGAACGCGCGCTCGCGCAGACCGAGCGGCTGATCGAGGCGGGCGCCGAGAACTCACCCGTCCTCGCGCCCGTCCCCGCCGAGGACGCCGACGGGCGTGCGCGGCTGGCCGCGGCGGTCGCGGACCACCTCCTGCCGGCGCTCGAGCGGTACCGCCAAGGCATCCGCGACTACCTGCCGAACGCGACGGAGACGATCGGCCTGCGGGACCTCCCGGGCGGCGAGGCGATGTACGCGGCCCAGATCCTGTCATGGACGACGCTCGAGCTCGACGCTCGCGAGGTCCACGAGCTCGGCACCGTCGACCTGGAGAAGATCCAGGACGAGCGGGCGCGCGCGGCCGCGATCCTCGGCCACCCCGACGCCGCCACCGCCGAGGCCTCGATCGCAGGGGATGCGGCGTTCCGCTTCGGGTCGCCGGAGGAGCTCAAGGCGACCGCGGAGGAGCAGGTGCGGCGGAGCTGGGACCTGGCGCCGACCTGGTTCGGCAGGGTCCCGAGCGCCAACTGCGAGGTCCGCCTCGTCGAGGAGTTCCGGGAGGCCGACATGCCGTTCGCGTTCTACAACCAGCCCACCGAGGACGGGTCCCGGCCCGGCGTGTATTACGTGAACGGTTTCGACCTGGCCCGCAAGCCGACGCATCAGCTCGCCCCGACCACGTACCACGAGGCCAACCCGGGTCACCACTTCCAGGTCGCGCTCGAGCAGGAGATGGATGGCCGGCCGGCGCTGCGTCGGTTCGGCGGGTTCCTGGCCGGGAGCGCGTTCACCGAGGGATGGGGCCTGTACAGCGAGCGCCTGGCCGACGAGATGGGTCTGTACCTGGACGAGTCGGAACGGCTGGGCATGTTGGACCTGCAGGGGATGCGGGCCGCCCGCCTGGTCGTGGACACGGGCATCCACGCGCTCGGGTGGACGAGGGAGCGCGCGATCGAGACGCTCGAGGGCGCCGGGCTGCCCACCGTCGAGGCCACGATCGAGACCGATCGTTACATCACGATGCCCGGGCAGGCGCTCTCGTACAAGATCGGACAGTTCGAGATCGAACGGCAGCGCGCGGCCGCGTCCGAGCGCGAGGGCGCCGAGTTCTCGCTCCGCGCGTTCCACGACCGGCTGCTCGCGCTCGGATCGCTCCCGCTCACGGCGCTCCGCCGCGAGCTCGCTCCGTAGCGCGGCGAAGGACCTACGCCCGGCGCCCAAAGCTATAGCCGCGCGGCCCGTGAGGCCGAACCGGCGCGCTCCCGATACCTACGGTGTCGAAAGGAGCGTGTCCATGCGCAACGTGACGAGATGGGTCGTCGTGGGGGCGATCGTCCTGATGGTGATCGGCGGCTCCATACCCGCCTCCGCGAAGGCTCCCCTGAAGGAGGTCTTCACGGACGAGGGGTGGTTCACGTTGCCCGACATCCGCTGCGACGGATTCACGCTCACCGAGACGATGGACTCCGAGGCGATCACGGTGACCACGTTCTTCGACAAGGCGGGCGACCCGATCAAGATCGCGACCCGCGCGAACTTCTTCGGGACGATCACGAACACCGCGAGCGGCAACACGTTCCGCGATCACGCGTCGTTCACCGAGACCGTGAACGTCCCCGAGGGCACCACCACAGTCAGCGGGATCAGCTACCACTACATCGTGGGCGGCATGGGACAGGTGTTCGCCGAGGTCGGCCACAAGATCAGCGTGACCGAGACCGGCGAGGTGATCTTTCAGGGCGGTCAGGACGACCTCGCGTCGGACCCCGACCTGCTCAGCCTCTGCGACAGCATGACGTAACGTCTCCGAGCGACGACGAGTCCGAGAGGGCGGGGCCAAGGCCCGCCCTCCGTTCGTTTGACGGCCGCGGACCGGATGCGACACGCTGCGTCGTCCCGACGCGAGGACCGAGCAGGTGACCCACGACATCGACCGGACCCGCATGCGCGACCTCATGCGGCGCGAGTTCGACCGCTTCGAGCAGGACCACCCGCGCTCGCGTGAGCTGTTCGAGCGGGCCAAGGCCAACCTCCTGGCGGGGGTCCCGATGCCGTGGATGAGCGAGTGGGCCGGCCCCTACCCCGTCTTCGTGGCCGAGGCTCGCGGGGCCAGGTTCATCGACGTCGACGGGCGCGAGTACGTCGACCTGTGCCTGGGCGACACGGGGTCCATGACCGGCCACGGCCCGAAGGAGGCGGTCGATGCGATCGCCGAGCAGGCGGCCAGGGGCATCACCCTCATGCTGCCGACCGAGGACGCGGCGTGGGTGGGCGCCGAGCTGCAGCGCCGCTTCGGCCTGCCCTTCTGGCAGTTCTGTTTGACCGCCACCGACGCGAACCGGTTCACGATCCGGCTGGCGCGAGCGATCACCGCCCGGCCGAAGATCCTGGTCTTCAACTACTGCTACCACGGCTCGGTGGACGAAACGATCGTGACGATCGAGGACGGCGTCCCGGGCGCCCGCGTCGGGAACGTCGGAGCGCCCGTCGACCCGACCGAGACCACGAGGGTGGTCGAGTTCAACGACGTGGACGCGCTCGAGGCGGCGCTCGCGCACGAGGACGTGGCCTGCGTGCTCGCCGAACCGGCGCTCACGAACATCGGGATCGTCCTGCCCGAGCCGGGGTTCCACGACGCGCTCCGAACGCTGACGCGCGAACACGGCACCTACCTGGTGATCGACGAGACCCACACGATCTGTGCCGGGCCCGGCGGCGCGACGCGGGCGTGGGGGCTCGACCCCGACTTCCTGACGGTCGGCAAGCCGCTCGCGAGCGGGGTGCCCGCGGCGTGCTACGGGATGACCGCCCAGGTGGCCGAACGCACCGACGCGTTCATGCGATCAATGCCAACGACCGACGTCGGGGGGATCGGCGGCACGCTCTCGGGCAACGCGCTCTCGCTGGCCGCGATGCGGGCCACGCTCGAACACGTCCTCACCGACTCGGCGTTCGAGCGGATGATCGCGCTGGGCGAGCGGTGGGCCGACGGCGTCTCGGCGGCGATCAGGGAGCACGACCTGCCGTGGGAGGTGCAACGGATCGGGTGCCGGGCCGAGTACTGGTTCACGCCGACGCCGCCGCGGACGGGGGGCGACGCCGCGGCCGCCGACGACCACGAGCTCGCGAGGTTCACGCACCTGTACGCGCTCAACCGCGGCATCCTGCTCACGCCGTTCCACAACATGGCCCTGATGTCCCCCGCGACCACCGAGGCCGAGGTCGACGCCCACTCGACCGTGTTCGACGAGATGGCGGCCGAGCTGACCGGCTGAGCCGTCCACCGCGGTCACCGACAGGGCAAGCAAGGGCAAGCGCCGCGCGGGCTCGCCGTCGTACGCTCGGCTCATGCCCGACGCGATCGGACGGTTCCACTGGATCATGATCGACACCGTCGATCCGGCGCGGATCGCGCCGTTCTGGTGCGCGCTCCTCGGCGTAGAGGAGCGAGGGTGGTTCGGCGACGACTACCTGATGCTGACGGCCGACGGAGGCGCGCCGCCGGTCGCGTTCCAGCGGGTACCGGAGGCCAAGTCGGTCAAGAACCGCCTCCACGTCGACCTCGCGGTCGACGATCTCGACGAGGCCTTCGTGAAGATCGTGGCGCTCGGGGGCTCCGCCGTCTCGGACGTCCTGGAGATGCCCGGCGGCTACCGTTGGCGCGTGATGGGCGACCCAGAGGGCAACGAGTTCTGCATCGTCCCGAGGGACGAGGACTGAGCCGCGCTCACACGCGACCGGCGCGCAGCACCTGCCGGATCCGAACGCGACCGGGCCGCAGCAGCGCACGAGAGTAGATCGTCGTCGCGATCGGGATCACCGCCGCGGTCGCGCCCACCGAGATCGCGACCGAGGCCACCACCTCCCACGTGGCCGCCTCCCCCAAAGCGATCCTGGTCGGCATCACGAGCGGGGAGGAGAACGGCAGGAGGGACGCGACGGTCGCCAGCGTCGAGTCCGGGTTGCTCGTCGCGCTCAGCCCGATGAAGAAGGAACCCAGGATCAGGATCGTGAGCGGCGTCATCGTCGTCTGGAGGTCCTCCTGCCGCGTGACGATCGATCCCGCGACCGCGAACAGGCTCGCGTAGAAGAAGAAGCCGAGGACGAACCACGCCAGCACGAGCCCGATCGTCGCGACCGCGCCCGAGGGGAAGTCGAGCGAGCCCACCGAGGCCGATGCGAACAGGCCCACCAGCCCGATCAGCAGGAGCTGCCCGAGCCCCAGGAGCCCGATGCCGAGGATCTTGCCGCGCAGCAGGTGCGACGGACGCAACGTCGCCAGCAGCACCTCCACCACCCGCGAGGACTTCTCCTCGACCACGCCGGCCGCGACCCAGTAGCCGTACGCGAACAGCTGCCCGTACAGCAGGAGCACGCCGACGAACACCACGGTCGCGGTCTCGCGGCTGCGGTCGTCCACCGGGTCGAGCGCGTTCACGGGGAGCGGCGCCTGCAAGAGCGCAGCGTCGACCTCGCCGGGCGTGAGCCCGGCCGTGATGAGCGCGCGCCGCGAACGCTGCCGGACCGAGACCGCCTGGATCAGCCCGACGAGCTGGTCGGGTGGCGCGGCGCGCACCACGATCTGGGCGGCGTCGACGAGCGCGGCATCGGTCTCGCCTGCGTCGACGGCGCGGCGGGCCTCGGCTTGGTCCGCGAGCTCGCGCACGGTGACCTCGATGCCCAGGGCGTCGGCCGCCACGCGCACCTCGCGCCCGACAGCGCCGGACCCCTCCCCGACGACGACCAGGTCGAAGGTCGTCGGGCGGTTGACGGCCGCCGAGATCACGATCACACCGGTCAGCAGCAGCAGGGTGATCGCCGTCGAGACCTGGAAGCCTCGGTCGCGCGCGCGCTCGACGAACTCGCGCCTTGCGACGATCGGCCACAGACGCCGCCGAAGGGTCATCGAGCGACCTCGCGGCGGAAGATCTCGGACAAGCTCGGCCGGACGACGCTGAAGTGCCTGACCGATCCCGCGGCCCGCGCCGCGTCGAGCACGTCGGACTCGTTCGCACCGTCGAGCTCGACGATCGCGCCCTCCGCCAGCGATTCAACCACGCGGACGCCCAGGACGCGCTCGAGCCAACGGTCCGGAGCCCCCGCCACCTCGACGCGGACCAGCCGCCGGGTGTCGCGGGCGCGCAGGTCCGCGATGCGCCCCGACGCCACGATCCGCCCACGGTCGATCATCACCACGGACTCACAGAGCCGCTCGACCAGCTCGAGCTGGTGGCTGGAGAACACGACCGGTGCGCCGTCGTCGGCCTGCCGGCGAAGGACCTCCGAGAGGACGTCGACGCCGACCGGATCCAGTCCCGAGAACGGCTCGTCCAGCACCAGCACCTCCGGGCGGTGCACGAGCGCGGCCGCGAGCTGGACGCGCTGCTGGTTGCCGAGCGAGAGCGACTCGGCCCGGTCGCGGGCTCGGTCGGCGACGCCGAGCAGCTCGATCATCCGATCGGCCTGCGAGCGCGCGTCCCCGCGTTCGAGGCCGTGGAGGCGCGCCAGGTAGACGAGCTGATCGAGCACGCGCATCTTCGGGTAGAGGCCGCGCTCCTCGGGCAGGTAGCCGAACCGGCGTCGCGTCTCGGCGTCCACGTCGCGCCCGCGCCAGCGCACCCGGCCGGCGTCGGCCTGCAGCACGCCGAGCGCGATCCGCATCGCCGTCGTCTTGCCGGCCCCGTTCGGGCCGACGAACCCAACCATCTCCCCCGCCGCGACGCGGAAGGACACGTCGTCGAGCGCGACGACCTCGCCGAAGCGCCGAACCAACCCGACGAGCTCGAGCGCGTCCGTGGTCGACACCGCCGCGGTCACGACGACCCGACCGTGAGGACGGCCTTCCCGCGCACCCGCCGTTCGAGCAGCGCGGTCACGGCCGAGGCGGCATCGGTCCACGGGACCACCAGGTCCACATCCGAGCGCAGACGACCGCTCATCACGAGGCCGATGAGCTCATCGAACCTGGGCGACCCGATCCTGCCGGCGAGGAGCTCGTGGGTCACGAAGTACCCGCGCATCGTCGGCCGGCCGCGCCGGTAGAACCCCCGCGGGTCGAACGACGTCGGCTCGTTCGACGAGTTCCCGAACGACACCACGGTCCCGTCCGGAGACACTCGGGTGAGCGCCGCCGCCAGGCTCGAGCCCCCGACCGACTCCAGGATGAGGTCCAACGGCTCGCCCTCGGGCTCGAGCGCCAGCACCACGTGGTCCGCCCCGAGCTCAGGAAGACCCTCGCCGCGCTCGGGGGTGCCGACGACCGCGGTCACGTCGGCGTGCAATGCATGTGCGAGTTGGATCGCGAAACGGCCGACGCCGCCAGCGGCGCCGGTGATAGCTACGCGACGGCCCTCGAGCGGGTCGACGAAGGCCAGCGCGCCCATCGCCGTGAGCCCGGCGACCGGCAGGGTCGAGGCAACCTCGAATGACACCTGCTCGGGAAGCGTGGCCAGGTGGTCCGCGCGCACGGCGACCCGTTCCGCCCACGCACCACCGTTCGCCCATCCGATCACGCGGGTGCCGGCCTCGATGATCCGACCCTCCTCCGACGGTTCGGCCGACGGCTCGGCGATCGCGCCCGCCACGTCCCATCCGGGGCGCCAACCGTCGGTCGCGCCCTGCAGCGCGCTGCACTCGCCGCGATTGAGGGACGACGCGCGGACCTCGACGACGGTTTCGTTCGGCGCGGGGACGGGTTCGTCGACGTCGCGAAGCTCGATGCCTCCGGGCGCGCTCGGGGCGGCGACCAGCGCCCGCATCAGGTGACGATCTGATGCGCCATCGAGAACCCTCGCTGCATCTGCATCTCCGCCTGGATCAGGTGGACCACGGCGTTGATGAGCGCCAGATGGGTGAAGGCCTGCGGGAAGTTCCCGAGGTGGCGCCCGGTGACGGCGTCGATCTCCTCCGCGTAGAGCTGGAGCGGACTCGCGAAGGACAGGAGCTTCTCGCAGAGGGCACGGGCGCGCGGAAGCTCGCCGATCTCGACGAGCGCGGAAACCAACCAGAACGAGCAGATCGTGAACGTGCCCTCCTCGCCCGAGAGCCCGTCGTCGGTCTGCTCGATCCGGTAGCGCAGGACGAGTCCGTCCATCGTGAGCTCGTCGGCGATCGCGAGGACGGTGGCACGGACGCGTTCGTCGTCCCTGGGCAGGAACCGCACGAGCGGCATGAGCAGGAGCGAGGCGTCGAGCGCGTTCGTGCCGTAGAACTGCGTGAACACGCCGCGCTGGTCGACGCCGTTCGCGCAGATGTCGGCGTGGATCTCGTCGGCCACGGCGCGCCACTTCTCCTGGAGCGCGTCCTCGCCGCGACGGCCCGCGAGGCGAGCGCCCCGGTCGAGCGCGACCCAGCAGAACATCTTCGAGGAGGTGAAGTGCCTCGGCTCGCCGCGGACCTCCCAGATGCCGCGGTCGGGCTCGTGCCAGTGCTCGATCGCCTTCTCGACCTGCGCGGCCACGATCGGCCAGACGCGTTCGGACATGCGGTCGCGGGACTTCGCGTTGAGGTAGACGGAGTCGAGCAGCGCGCCCCACACGTCGTGCTGGTCCTGGGAGTACGCGCCGTTGCCGATCCGCACGGGCTGCGCGTCCTCGTACCCCGTAAGGTTCGGCAGGATGGATTCGGTGAGGTCGCGCTCGCCGCCGAGCCCGTACATCACCTGGAGGTCGCTGCCGTCCTGGACCCGATCCGCCACGAACTCGAAGAACCCATCCGCCTCCGAATCGAACCCGAGCGTGTACAGGCCCCACAGCGCGAACGTCGAGTCCCGGATCCACGAGTAGCGGTAGTCCCAGTTCCGCTCGCCGCCCGGGGTCTCGGGCAGCGAGGTGGTGGCCGCCGCCATCAACGCACCGGTGGGCGCGTAGGTGAGCCCCTTCAGCGTGAGCGCACTGCGCTGCAGGTGGATCCGCCAGGGATGGTCGGGGAACTCGCCGTGGTTCAGCCACTCGCGCCAGTACTCCTGCGTCCGCCACATCCGGTCGGCGGCGTCTTCGTAGGAACGCGGCGGTTCGTGGTCGGACCACGACAGGGCGACGAACCGCTCGTCGCCGTCGCGCATCCTCGTGTTCGCGTGTGCGCGCTTGCCCTCGAAGCCCAGCCGCAGATCGCCGGTGAGCCGGAGCGGCAGGCCGCCCGGCGCGATCCGCGCGAGCGCGTGGCTGTAGCCCTCGGTCTCGTACTCCCAGCTCGCGCCCGCCCGCGCGTAGTCGGGCGAGGGCTCGCAGTCCATCAGGAGCTCGACGTGGCCGTTCACGCATCGGACCGTGCGCAGCAGAACGTGTTCGGCCTCGTGATCGCCGGGGGGCCGTTGGTAGTCCACCGCCCGCTGCGTGTCGTCGTACCAAGGGCCGACGAGGAGGGCGTCCCGGATCACGAGCCACCCGGTCCGCGTCTGCCACGTCGTCTCCAGGACGAGCGTCCCCGGGACGTAGCGGCGGCCGGCGGGGACGGTCACCTCGGCCGGACCCAGCCGGAAGTGGCCCGCCGATCGATCGAGGATCGCGCCGAACACGGAGGGACTGTCGGGCCGTGGGAGGCAGAGCCACTCGACGTTGCCGCTCGGCGCCACGAGCGCCTGGACCTGCCGGTCCGACAGGAACGCGTACTCGGCGATCGGGGGGAACGGGCTCCCCTCCGCGAACCGCATCGTCCGCTCGACGCCGGCCATCGTGCGGATCGTAGCCGACCGTGTCGTCGGCTCGACTGAGCCTGCTCGGCGGCTAGGCTGCCGTCGCGGCTCCCGCGTCCTCGCGCTCGAGCGCGATCGAAAGCACCTCGTCGATCGTCTCGACCGGGTGGAACGCGATCTCCTCGCGGACCTGCTCGGGGACGTCGTCCAGATCGCCCTCGTTGCGCTTGGGCAGGATGACCTCCTTGAGCCCGGCACGATGCGCGGCGAGCACCTTCTGCTTGACGCCGCCGATCGGCAGCACCCGGCCCTGCAGCGTCACCTCGCCGGTCATCCCCACCGTGCTCTTCACCGGCGTGTCCGAGAGCAACGAGGCGATCGCCGTCACCATCGTGACGCCGGCGCTCGGGCCG
>Ga0209887_1000152_pt1 | contig 19648 bp, 21 predicted proteins | sample GWRWN1_30_40_FD_187230 | JGI IMG/M metagenome (GOLD analysis project Ga0209887, IMG submission 187230) | Riverbed sediment microbial communities from areas with no vegetation in Columbia River, Washington, USA - GW-RW N1_30_40 (SPAdes)... | ecosystem: Environmental > Aquatic > Freshwater > River...
CGAGATCGGCAGGGTCCTCACCTGGCCGGCGTCAGAGGAGGAGATCCGCAGCGCCATGAGGCTCGTGCCCGACGAGGTGGTGCAGATGATCACGGCTTCCGGAACCCCCGACGAGTGCCTGGCCAAGGTCCGCGAGTACGTCGAGGCCGGCTGTACCTGTCCCATCCTGTATCCACTCGGCGACGACGTGTTCGCCATGATCGACGCGTTCGCGGAGGGGAAGTTCTGATGCGGGTGGAGCCCTGATGGAGGTCCTCCTTCCTCGCAAGCTGGAAGAGGCGCTGGAGGTGAAGGCGGCCCATCCAGAGGCCGTCCCGATCGCCGGCGGGACCGACCTCATGGTGGATCTGAACTTCGACCGGGCCCGGCCCGAGCTCCTCATGGACGTGTCCCGCCTGCCCGAGCTGAACCTGTGGCGGTGGGAGGACGGGCACCTGTTCCTGGGCGCCGGCGTGACGTACACGCGGGCGTTGCGCGAGCTGCCCGAGATGCGGGCGCTGGCGCAGGCCTCGCGGTCGGTGGGGTCGCCCCAGATCCGCAACCGGGGAACGGTGGGCGGGAACCTCGGCACATCGTCGCCGGCGGGCGACGCCGTGCCCGTCCTCGTGGCCCACGACGGCGAGGTGGTGCTCGTCGCGGCCGGAGACCGCACGCGATCGGTCCTCTGGAGCGAGTTCTTCCTCGGTCCCAAGCGGAACGCGATGGCCCCCGAGGAGCTGATCCTGGGAGCCCGGTGGAAGGTCGCCAGGGGACCCCAGTCCTTCTCCAAGGTGGGGACGCGGAACGCCATGGTGATCGCGGTGGCCAACCTGTGCTTGGTGATGGACGAGGACGCGAGGGCGATCCGGGTGGCGCTCGGCTCGGTAGGTCCCATAGTCTTGCGGGCGCCCGACGCCGAAGCCTTCGTCGCCGGCGCGCTTGCGCGGGCCGGCGCCTGGGACGATCATTCGGCGCTCCTGCCGCCGGACGATCTCGATGGCTTCGCGGAGCGGGTGAGCGCGGCGGCGACCCCCATCGACGACGTGCGCGGCAGCGCGGGCTACCGCCGGCACGCCTGCCGGGTGCTGGCCCGCAGGGCCCTCGGCTGGGCCCTGGACGAGCGCGCCGCGGAGTCGCTGATCGCATGAGCGTGAGGGCGGGGGCGTGCTGATCCGGGTCAAGGTGAACGGGGAGTGGCGGGAGGCGGACGTGTGGCCCGGCGCGAGCCTGCTGATCGCCCTGCGGGAGGACTTCGGCCTGCGTGGGTCGAAGGACGCGTGCGAGCAGGGGGAGTGCGGCTCGTGCTCGGTCTGGCTGGACGATGAGCTCGTGTGCGCGTGTCTGGTCCTCGCCCCCCAGGCCCACGAACGAGAGGTGAAGACGGTCGAGGGGCTGTCCGGGAACGGCGGGGAACGCCTGCATCCGGTCCAGGAGGCGTTCCTGGAAGCGGGGGCCGTGCAGTGCGGGTTCTGCACGCCGGGGCTGGTGGTGGCCGTGGCCGACCTCCTCGATCACGACGCATCCCCGAGCGATGCGGCGGTGCGGGAGGCGCTGTCCGGGAACCTGTGCCGGTGCACCGGCTACCAGAAGATCATGGACGCCGTGAGCCTTGCAGCGCAAAGCAAACGAGAAGGCGACTGGTGAGCCGCCTGCTGATCGAGGGCTGCGAAGTCGTCGTGACCATGGACGACGCCGGCACCGAGCTGGCCGGCGGGTCGATCCTGATCGAGGACGGCGTGGTGTCGTGGGTGGGCCAGGGCCAACTGCCGGAGACCGCGGACGCGGGGCGCATCGACGGCGCCGGAACCGTGGCGGTCCCCGGCCTCGTCAACACCCACCACCACCTGTACCAGACGCTGACGCGCGCCCGAGCGCAGGACCAGGGGTTGTTCGGGTGGCTCCGCGAGCTCTACCCGGTGTGGGCGGACGTCGACGCCGAGTGGGAGCGGGCTGCCGCCCGCGTGAGCCTGGCCGAGCTGGCGCTCTCGGGCTGCACCACCACGACCGACCACCACTACCTGTTCCCGCCGGACCGAGCGGGGATCCTGGAGGCCGAGATCGAGGCCGCTCGGGAGCTCGGGATCCGATTCCACCCATGCCGGGGCTCGATGGACCTCGGCCAGTCGCGCGGCGGCCTGCCGCCCGACTCGGTGGTGGAGGACACCGACGACGCGCTGGCGGCCACGGAGGAGGCGATCACCCGCCACCACGACCCCGGACCGGGGTCGATGCTGCGCATCGCCGTCGCGCCCTGCTCGCCGTTCTCGGTGACCGAGCGCCTGATGCGCGACTCGGCCGACCTGGCCCGACGCCTGGGTGTGCGGATGCACACCCACATCGCCGAGACCCTGGACGAGGAGACGTTCTGCATCGAGACGTTCGACCGCCGGCCGCTCGAGCTGCTCGACGACTGGGGATGGCTGGGACACGACGTGTGGCTGGCCCACTGCGTGCACCTGGACGACAAGGACGTCCGTCGGGTGGCGGAGACCGAGACGGGCGTCGCGTGGTGCCCCACATCGAACCTGCGCCTCGGCTCGGGCATCGCGCCCGCCGTCGCGCTCCTGCGAGAGCGAGCCAGGGTGGGTCTCGGCGTCGACGGCTCGGCGTCGAACGACGCGGGGAACCTCCTGGCCGAGGCGCGCCAGGCGTTGCTGGTCAGCCGGGCCCGCGGCGCACCGGGGGGACTATCAGCCCGCGAGGTGCTCCGGGTGGCCACCCGGGGCGGCGCCGCCTGTCTGGGCCGGGACGATGTCGGCTCGCTCGAGCCCGGGAAGCGAGCCGACGTGGCCCTGTTCTCGGTGCACGACCTGTCCCACGCGGGGGCCGAGGTCGACCCGGTGGCGGCGGTGGTCCTGTGCGGGCCCGCTCGGCCCCGGCACCTGCTCGTCGAGGGACGCCCCGTCGTTCGCGACGGTCGTTTGGCGGCGGCCGACGAGGAGGACATCGCGGCCGAGGGGCATCGCGCGGCTCGGCGGATCGCCGCGGGGGCCGCGCGATGAGCGTTCGCCTGGGCGAGCGCCTCCGCGGCGGGGTGGGGGAGAGCGTTCGCCGGGTGGACGGTGTGCCCAAGGTGAAGGGCGAGTTCGCCTACGGCGGCGACCTGTGGCACGACGACATGCTGTTCGGCCACACGCTTCGAAGTCCCCACCCGTACGCCCGGATCCGGTCGATCGACATCTCGGAGGCGCTGGCCGGGCCCGGGGTCCACGCGCTCCTCCTCGCCGACGACATCCCTGGCAAGAGGACGTACGGTCTGGAGTTCGCCGACCAGCCCGTCCTGGCCTGGGACGAGGTGCTGTACGCGGGCCAGCCCGTAGCGGTGGTGGCCGCCGAGACGCCCGAGCTCGCCCGGCGAGCGGTGGGCCGGATCGCCGTGGACTACGAGGTCCTGGCGGCCGTGACCGACATGGAGGAGGCGCTGTCACCCGACGCGCCGAAGCTCCGCGAGTGGGGCAACGTCCTGCGGCACGTTCGCGTGGTCCACGGCGACCCCGACGCCGGGGCCGACGTGTGGGTGGAGGGCTACTACGAGACCGGCATGCAGGATCAGGCGGCGCTGGGCCTCGAGGCCGGACTAGCCGTGCCGGCCGAGGACGGCGGGGTCGACCTGTTCGTCTCCACCCAGTGGCTGCACGTGGACCGGAAGCAGATCGCCCCGTGCCTGGGCCTGCCGGAGGAGAAGGTGCGGCTGTCGCTGGCCGGCGTGGGCGGCGCGTTCGGCTCGCGGGAGGACCTGCACATGCAGATCCACGCGTGCATGCTGGCCCTCCACACGGGCCGGCCGGTGCGGATCACCTACGACCGGGCCGAATCGTTCCTGGCGCACGTGCACCGGCACCCCTCGCGGATCTGGATGCGCACCGGCGCCGGCCGCGACGGCCGGCTGGTCAACATCCGGGCCCGCGTGGTGGTCGACGGCGGCGCGTTCGCGTCGTCGTCGACCGCCGTGATCGGGAACGCCACCACGTTCGCGGCCGGCCCGTACGAGGTGCCGAACGCGCTCCTGGAGGGGACCGCGGTCTACACCAACAACCCGCCGTGCGGGGCCATGCGCGGCTTCGGCGCGCCGCAGGTGTGCTTCGCTTACGAGGCCCAGATGGACAAGCTTGCCGAGGCGCTGTCGATGGACCCAGTCGAGCTCCGGCTGATGAACGCGGTGGGGACGGGATCCGTCCTTCCCACCGGTCAGGTGATCAAGGGAAGCGCGCCGGTCCGCGAGCTGATCGAGCGGGCTCGCGCCATCCCGATGCCTCAGCCGGAGCGGGCCGGCATCCGCGAGCCGGTGACCTATCCGGGGGGTGCCGGTAACGTGAGCCGGGGCGAGGGGCTGAAGCGGGGTGTGGGGTTCGCCGTCGGCTACAAGAACGTCGCGTACAGCGAGGGGTTCGACGACTTCCACGAGGCCCGGGTGACGCTGTCGGCGGGGCCCGAGGGGCCGGTGGCAGAGGTCCACAGCGCGGGCGTCGAGTGCGGGCAGGGGCTGTCCACGGTCATGGTGCAGGCCGCCCGGACCGAGCTGGGCATCCACGACGTGCGGCTGCACCTCGCGGACACGGAGGTCGACTCGGCCGGATCGACGTCCGCCTCCCGTCAGACGTTGATGGGGTCCGGGGCGGTGCAGCTCGCCGCTCGGGCCGTGCGGGAGGAGCTGTTCGAGCGGGTCCGTGCATCGGGGCAGCAGGGTGAGCTCTCCATCGAGGATGGCGTGGTCCACGGCGACGGCGCCGTCGTCGGCGAGGTCGGCGACTTCCTGAAGGAGCCCATCGTGGCCACCCGCGTGTTCCGCCACCGCACGACGACCGCGATGGACGATCGGGGCCAGGGCGACGTGCACGTCATGTTCGCGTTCTGCGCGCAGCGAGCGGTGGTCGAGGTCGACCAGGAGCTCGGCCTGGTCCGCGTGGTCCAGGTGGCCTCGGCCATGGACCCCGGCCGGTCCATCAATCCTCAGGGGGTCGAGGGCCAGAGTGAGGGAGGCACCGCGATGGGCCTTGGCCTCGCGGTCCTGGAGGAGATCCAGGTCGAGGACGGGATCATCAGGAACGCCTCGTTCACCGACTACCTGATCCCCACGATCCTGGACATGCCGCCGGTCGTCACCGAGATCGTGGAGGCGCCCGAGCCCGACGTGCCCTACGGGGTGAAGGGGGCCGGCGAGAACGCGACGATCGTGGCCACCGCGGCCATCGTGTCGGCGCTCCGCGCCGCCACGGGACGGGAGCTGAACCGGGTCCCCGTCCGGCCCGACGACCTGGCCGGCATCGGCCCCCCCGTCACCACGGGCGGGCCTCCGCCGGCCCCCGACGTTCCCGGGCCCGAGCCGATGCCCGTGTATTACGGCGAGGACGAGGTGCAGGCCGACATCGGCCCGTCGGGGGAGGGACGGAAGTGACCGACCGCGCCGCGCTCCGGGGGCGCGACTACATCGAGACCGTGGACTGGACGACCGATGAGATCGACGAAGCGCTCGGGCTCGCCTCGGAGCTGAAGGAGAAGTTCCACCGTGGCGAGCCGCACCGGCTCCTTCCCGACCGGACGCTGTTCATGCTGTTCCTGGACAAGTCCACCCGCACGCGGAACGCGTTCGAGGCCGGGATGACGCAGCTGGGCGGCCACGCGCACTTCCTGGACGCCGAGAAGACCCAGATCGCGCACGGCGAGAGCCCCAAGGACATGGGGATCATCCTGTCCCGGTACGGACACGGCCTGGCCATCCGCCACGACCTCGCGCCGTACGAGGGGAACGCCTACATGCGCGAGGTGGCCCGGTGGGCCGACATCCCCGTGATCAACCTGCAGTGCGACGTGGACCACCCCACCCAGACGCTGGCCGACCTGATGACGTTGCGCGAGCAACGAGGTCGTGACCTCCGCGGCCTCCGGGTCGCCGTGTCGTGGGCGTTCGCCCCCTCGTACGCGAAGCCGCTCTCGGTGCCGCAGGGCCTGCTGACACTGCTGCCGCGGTTCGGGATCGACGTCGTGCTGGCCCATCCACCGGGGTTCGACCTCATGCCGGAGGTCCGAAAGCGGGCCGAGGAGGCCGCAACGGCGGGCGGCGGGGCCATCGCCACCACCGACGACATGGACGAGGCCTTCCGGGACGCCGACGTCGTGTACCCGAAGTCCTGGGGGCGCCTCGACATGTTCACCGACGAGCAGGCCGCGCTGGCGGACGCGGCCAGGTACCGAGACTGGATCTGCGACACCCGGCGTATGTCGCTGGCGAAGTCCGACGCGTTGTACATGCACTGCCTTCCGGCCGACCGCGGAGCCGAGGTCACGGACGAGGTCATCGACGGCCCGCACTCGGTGGTCTACGACGAGGCGGAGAACCGGCTCCATACCGGCAAGGCCCTGATGGCGCTTACGATGGAGCGTTGAGGAGGCCGCGAAGGAGGGGAGTGCCGTGACGGTGGAGCCGCAACACCACGAGCACGATGCGCTGGAGCACGGGCACAAGCACTTCCACATCACCCATTACATACCCAAGGGCGAGAACTGGACGCACCTGCTGTCCACCCATGACCACGCGCACAACCACGCCGCCCTCGAGCACGTGCACATCCCGCACAAAGACGTGGAAGGCGAGCACCGGCGAGAGGCGCACATCCACGACCACACGCACCCCACGGCGTCACCCGGCTAGCTCCCGCCAGACGTCCGGGCCTCCAGGCGATGCTGGCGGGCATCTTCGTCGCCCTTCCAGGCGGCGGCCACGATCAGCATGGCCACGACCAGCGCCAGGTTCCCCACGAGCCACATCATGGTGGCGGCACCCCGCTGGTCCGCCAGCGCGGCGGGGCCCCAGGGCGCCGGCAGCGACGCGTACCCGTCGTAGAACGGCGCCCGGGCCGAGTAGATCGCGAGGGCCAAGAAGGACATGACCGGCATGGCCAGGAACAGCGAGAGCAGGCGAACCGGGTAGCCCACGGGGTGGGGCGTGGGGTCGCGGCCCACGATCGGCCACCAGTAGGCCAGCGCGGCGCCCAACCACACCGCGTGCTCCACCGCGTGGATCGCCGGGCTCCGCAGGGCCAGGTCGAACAGCGGCGTCAGGTGGATCACGAACCCCACGCCGACGAACAGCACCCAGCCGACGACGGGACTGCCCAGCACCACGGCGACCTGGCTTCGGAGCAGGCGCGAGAGGAGCTTGGCGGTGGCCGGGCGAATGGTGCGAAGGGCGAGGGTGATCGGCGCGCCCAGCGCGAGGAGGGGAGGGGCGAGGAGCGTGAGCAGCAGGTGCTGGACCATGTGGACGCTGAACGAGGCCTCCGCGTAGGCATCGATCGGTGAGGCCACGGCCAGTGCCACTACCGCCAGTCCGGCGTAGAAGGCGACCGCGGAGCGGCGCGGATGCGCTGTCCCGGCGTGCGCCGCCCGGCGAAGCCCCATCCCGTACAGCCAGGCGGCCGCGACGAGCGACACGATGGTCAACGGGTTCACCGACCACGACGTGAGGATCGTCGCGGGGTGGGCGTCGGGCGGAAGGGATGGCACCGATGCCAGGAGCATCGCCACATGCTCGCACGGGCGGGCGAGCACCGAGATAGCACCGCTGCGGCCGGGTTTGCGAACTCGATGCTCCGGGCATAGAACCACCTCATGGTTCAAGCTCCGGCGATTGTCGGCGCGGGCCCAGGGGAGATCGCTCCCATCCGATTCGGGACCATCGTCTTCCTCGCCTCGGAGCTGGTGTTCTTCGGCGGGTTGTTCGCCGCCTACTTCACGCTCCGGTCGGAGACGACCCCTTGGCCACCGGGCGGGGTGGATCTCGACGTGGCCCGGCCCTCGGTGGCGACCGCGCTGCTCGTCCTGTCGAGCTTCACCCTCGTGGCCGGCCTCCGAGGGGCTCGCGACGGGCGTTTGGCCTCGCTCCGGCGGTGGGTCCTCGTGACGATCCTCCTCGCCCTTGCCTTCCTCGGCTTCCAGCTTCTCGACTGGGTGCAGGCCGGATTCTCGGTCTCGTCCCACGCGTACGGCACGATGGTCTACGCGATGACCGGTTTCCACGGGCTCCACGTGATCGCAGGCATCCTGTTGATGCTCGTGGTCTTGGGGCGCATGGCCCAGGGCGCGTATCGCGATGGGAACGTCGACGGTCCCGAGGCGATGGGCTACTACTGGCACTTCGTCGACGTCGTGTGGATCGGCCTGTACGCGACGATCTTCCTGCTGCGGTGAGCCGGGGATGAGTGCCGTCGCCGGCTCCGAGGCAGCCGTCCGCAGGCGGATCCTCAGGTGCGGCTTGCTGCTCGCGGTGGCCGGCCAGATCCTGTGGTCGTTCCGGCCCGCCCCCGGCCGGGCGCTGACCGCCCAGGAGGCCGAGGGGAGGATGCTCTACGAGGCGAGCTGCTCGACGTGTCATGGCCTTCAGGCGGAGGGCTCGGGGAGCGGACCCTCGCTCCAGGGCGTCGGGCCGGCCGCCGTTGACTTCATGCTCAGCACGGGGCGGATGCCGCTCGCCGATCCGGCGACCCAGCCGATCCGTCAGCAGCCCAGGTTCGACCCGGAGCAGACCGCCGCGATCGTCGCGTACGTGGCGGCGATCGCCCCCGGTGGCCCCGGGATCCCGACGGTCGATCCGGAGGCGGGGGACCTGCCCAGGGGGGCGCAGCTGTTCCTGAACAGCTGCTCCGCCTGTCACGGGGCCGGCGCCATCGGCGACTCGGTGGGCGGCGGCCAGATCGCCCCGTCGCTCTACCCCTCCTCGGCCACCCAGATCGGAGAGGCCGTCCGGGTGGGACCCGGCGTGATGCCGAAGTTCGGCCCTGCGGACCTGTCCGCCCAGGACCTGAACTCGATCGCGCGCTATGTGCTGTGGCTCCGCGACCACGGTGACCGAGGAGGCCTCCAACTCGGGCGGGTCGGCGCCGTCGCCGAGGGGTTCGTGGCCGTCGTCATCGGGCTGGGGCTCCTGCTGCTGGTGGTCAGGCTGACGGGGTCCAAGACGTGAGGCGCTCGAGCCTCGTCGCGGCGATCTCGTTCGGCGCAGCCATCCTCGCGGCGCTCGGGCTGTTCGTCGTGTACATCGCGGGGGGCCAACCGCAGGTCGAGGGGGGCCTGCTGTTCGTTGCCCTGGCCGGCATCGGCGGGGGGCTCATGGTGTGGGCCACGCGGCTGATGACCGGGATCGGGCACCTGACGCAGGCCCGCCGCCACGGCTTGCCGCCGCCTGGGGAGAAGGAGGCGGCGGCCGAGGCGATGGCCGGCGGGGTCGAGGAGATGAGCCGCCGCCGGCTCCTGTTTCGGCTGCTGCTGGGCGCGGCGGGGGCGCTCGGCCTGGCCGCCATCTTCCCCATCCGCTCATTGGGCCGGGCCCCGGGTGCCTCGCTGTTCCGGACGGAGTGGCGCGCGGGCCTTCGGCTGGTGGACGTCGACGGGAACCTCGTCACCCGGGACACGCTGGAGGTGGACTCGTTCACGACAGTGTTCCCCGAGGACGCCGTGGGTTCGGGCGACTCCCAGGCCGTCCTGATCCGGGTCCCGGCAGGATCGCTCGAGCTTCCCGCCGACCGGCTCGCTGGGGCGCCGGACGACTACGTCGTGTACTCGAAGATCTGCACGCACGCCGGGTGCGCGCTGGGGCTGTACCTGGCTCAGGTGCACCAGCTCCGCTGCCCCTGCCACCAGTCCACGTTCGACGTGTTGAACGGGGCGCAGCCGGTGTACGGGCCGGCCGCCCGGGCCCTGCCGCAGCTGCCCATCGAGATCGACCCCGACGGCACGATGCGCGCCCTGGGCGACTTCACGGCGCCGGTGGGGCCGAGCTTCTGGGACCTGCCGCCGCCATGATCGTCCGCCGATGGGTGGAGGGGGTCGACGAGCGCCTGGACGGCAGCTCGTTCATCAGCAGGAACCTGCGGAAGGTCTTCCCCGACCACTGGTCGTTCATGCTCGGCGAGATCGCCCTGTACAGCTTCCTGCTGCTGGTCCTGACCGGGACGTTCCTGTCCTTCTTCTACCTCGCGTCCGACCAGCCGGTGACGTACGCGGGGCCGTACCAGCCGCTCCAGGGCCAGACCGTCTCGGCGGCCTACGACTCCGTGATGCGCCTCTCGTTCGAGGTCCGGGCGGGCCTAGTCATGCGACAGATGCACCATTGGGCGGCGCTCGTGTTCATGGGCGCCATCATCGCGCACATCATCCGGGTCTTCTTCACCGGGGCCTTCCGAAAGCCGCGCGAGATCTCCTGGCTGATCGGCATCGGGCTGTTCCTCTCGGGGATCGGGGCCGGGTTCTCCGGCTACTCGCTCCCCGACGACGCGCTGTCGGGAGCGGGCCTTCGGATCGCATACTCGATCATCCTGTCGATCCCCTTCGTCGGGACGTGGCTCGCGTATCTGTTCTTCGGCGGCGAGTTCCCCGGCCCCGACATCCTGAACCGGCTGCTGGTCCTGCACATCTTCATCATCCCGCTCGTGATCTTCACCCTCCTCGGCGCGCACCTCGCCCTGGTATGGCACCAGACCCACACCCAGTTCAGAGCGCCGGGACGCACCGAGGACACCGTGACCGGCATCCCCGTGTGGCCGAAGTTCGCGCTGAAGTCGATCGGCCTGGCCTTCACGACGTTCGGGGTCATCGCGTTCCTCGGCGGCCTGTTCCAGGTCAACCCGATCTGGCTGTACGGCTCGTTTGTGCCCTACTCCACGGCCTCGCCCTCGCAGCCCGACTACTACGTCGGATGGCTGGAGGGGCTGCTCCGGCTGTGGCCGAACTGGGAGTTCCACGTGTTCGGCCACACGATCGGCGAGGTGCTCCTGCCGGGCCTCGTGGTGCCCGGACTCGTGTTCACGATCCTCGCGCTCTGGCCCTTCCTGGAGGCCCGGGTGAGCGGGGACCACGAGTGGCACCACTTCGCGCAGCATCCCCGGGAGGCGCCGGTGCGAAGCGCCTTCGGGGCCGCCGGAGTGGCCTTCTTCGTCGTGCTGGTGCTGGCCGGCGGAAATGACGTCGTGGCGAAGTTCCTAGGCGTCGAGGTGGACTCGTTCAACACGATCCTTCGGTGGGCCCTGTTCCTCGGGCCAGTCCTGTCCGGGCTGGTCACGTACTGGATCTGCCGCGACCTGCGGGACCGGCCCCGCCATCCACTGGCGGCGCCGCCACGGGTCACCTTGCGGCGGAACGCGGCGGGAGGGTTCGAGGAGATCGAGTCCGAAACCCCGACGGCGGGACGGGCCCTCGAGGAGCCGGACCGCAGATGAGACGGGCCGGGCGCCGGGCGGCGCCAGCGACGCTCGTCCTTCTGGGGACGGCCTGTTCGGGGTCCTTCGGGATGCCCCGAGGGGCTACCGAGCAGGGAGCCGACATCTTCCGGCTGTGGCAGATCTTCTTCATCGCGGCCATCCCGGTGGCCGGCGTCGTCTACGGCCTCATCTTGTGGTCGGTCATCCGGTACCGCCGCCGGCGCTCGGATGACCCCGACGCGCTCGGCTCCCAGTTCCGGGGGAACCACCGGCTCGAGCTCGCGTACATGGGCATCCCCATCCTCATCGTCATCGGCCTGTTCGCGGCCTCGGCCGCGGTCGAGGTCCGGGTGGACGCGGTGTCGTCCGATCCCGACGTCACCGTGAACGTCGAGGCCTTCCAGTGGGGGTGGGGGTTCACGTACCCCGGTGAAGGGGTCACGATCGTGAGCCCTCCGAGCGGCGAGTTCGTGGCGGGGCCGCAGATGGTCCTGCCCCTCGGCCAGACCACCCGGATCGTACTCACGGCGAACGACGTGATCCACGCGTTCTGGGTCCCGGACTTTCTGTACAAACACGACGCGATCCCCGGGCGGACGTTCGTGTTCGACCTCACGCCCACCAGGACGGGGACCTTCTACGGGGAGTGCGCCGAGTTCTGCGGACTGAACCACGCGTACATGACGTTCAGCGTCCGCGTGGTTCCACCCGCCGAGTTCGCCACGTGGCTCGTTCTGCTGCGGGCCGGACAGGCGGCGGCATGAGCGTCACCCTCGAGCGTCCGGTTGCCGCGCAGCCCGAGGAGCCGCCGCGGCGCTTGGGGCCGGTCGAGCGGCTCACGTCCACCGACCACAAGAACATCGGGATCCTCTACTGCGTGACGGCGTTCGGCTTCTTCCTGGTCGGGGGGGCGCTGGCCGGGCTGATGCGCGTGGAGCTGGCCGAGCCGGCCCGCCAGGTCGTGTCCACCCAGGCCTACAACACCATGTTCACCATCCACGGCACCGTGATGATCTTCCTGTTCGTCGCCCCGTTCGGGATCGGGCTGGCCAACTATCTCATCCCCTTGCAGATCGGCGCCCCCGACATGGCGTTCCCCCGGCTGAACCTGACCTCGTACTGGTTCTTCGCCGGGGCCGGCCTGCTGATCCTGCTCTCCGGCGTGGCGTCTACGGGCGGGGGGGCCGCGATGGGCTGGTACGCCTACACGCCGCTCTCCGAGATGCGGTATTCGCCCGGGGTGGGGGTGGACCTGTGGATCCTGGGGATCGCGCTGGTGGCCATCTCGAACGTCATGGGAGGCGTGAACATCCTGACGACGGTGTTCCTGATGCGGGCCCCGGGCATGACCATGTGGCGCCTTCCCATCTTCACGTGGAACATGGTGGTCACCGCCATCCTGGGACTCGTGGCGTTCCCCCCGGCCGTCGCCGCGTTCGCGCTGCTGTTCATCGACCGGCGGCTGGGCGGCCACGCGTTCGACCCGTTGGGGGGCGGCGACCCCGCCCTGTACCAGCACCTGTTCTGGTTCCTCGGCCACCCGGAGGTGTACATCCTGATCCTGCCGTTCTTCGGGATCATCACCGAGGTCATCCCGGTGTTCTCGCGGAAGCCGCTGTTCGGGTACCTGGGGCTCGTGCTGGCCACGATCGCCATCGGCGCGCTGTCGATGGGCGTGTGGGCGCACCACATGTTCACGACCGGCGTGGTGAACAACCCGTTCTTCTCCGCCATGTCGCTGCTCATCGCCGTCCCGACCGGGGTCAAGTTCTTCGCCTGGACCGGCACCATGTGGAAGGGAAAGATCAGCTTCACGGTGCCGATGTTGTTCGCCCTCGGCTTCCTGCTGAACTTCCTGATCGGAGGCGTCACGGGGGTGATGCTCGCCTCGGCGCCCATCGACTTCCACATGAACGACTCGTACTTCGTCGTGGCGCATTTCCACTACACGATCATGGGTGGATCCGTCTTCGCCATCTTCGCCGGGATCTACTTCTGGTTCCCGAAGATGACCGGGGCCATGCTCCGGGAGCGGTTGGGGCGGGTCGTGGCGGTGCTGCTGTTCGTGGGGTTCAACCTCACATTCTGGCCGCAGTTCGTCCTGGGCCTTCGAGGCTTTCCGCGGCGATACGTGAGCTACCCGCCGGACATCGGGTTCGATACGCCGAACCTGGTCTCCACCTTCGGCTACTTCGTGATGTTCGCCGGCGTGGTCCTGTTCCTCGCCGACGTCGCCGTGTCGCTCCGACGCCGGGTCCCGGCGGGTGACGACCCGTGGGGCGGGAACTCGCTCGAATGGGTCACGTCCTCGCCGCCGCCGGATCACAACTTCGACGCGCTCCGGCCGATCCGCTCGGAACGTCCGGCGTTCGACCTGCGCCATCCGGAGCTCGCGCCGTGAGGACCGCTACGTGGATGATGCTCGCGCTGTTCGCCTTCGGGGCGATCTCGGGCACGATCTACTGGTTCGTCACGTACGAGCCGGCCGGGACGTTCCTGCTGTGGTCGTTCTCGCTCATGCCTCTCATCGTGGCCGGCTACCTCGTGCTCCATGGAGCGGTGCGCGCACGACCTTTGGAGGACGACCCGGACGCGACGCCGGATCGAGCCGCGGGCCAGGAGCTCGGCACGTTCCCGGCGGCGAGCGCCTGGCCGCTGGTCCTGGTCCTGGGGTCGATCACGGTTGGGGCCAGCCTGGTGTACGGGCTACTCCTCTTGCCCGTGGGGCTGGCCGTGACGGCCCTGGCCGTGCTCGGCCTGATGCGCGAGAGCCAAAGCTAGCGGGGAACCGAGCGGCGTCGCGAGCCGACTGGCTGGCCCGCCTGGATTCGAACCAGGACTAACTGATCCAGAGTCAGTCGGGCTACCGTTACCCCACGGGCCAGTGGGTGACCTGCAGATATGCTAGTCTCCCGCCTAGCACAGCGTCCGAACTCTCGCTAACGGGAGGGCAGGCATGGCCTCGGTCACGGCGGCAAGGGTAACAGCGCCTACGCTCCTCGACCTCGTTCCATCGTTCGAGCGGCACTTGCGAGCTGAGAACAAGAGCCGCAAGACGGTGACCTCCTACACCGAAGCGGTGCGCCGACTGCACGACTACCTCGCGGCCCAAGGGATGCCCGTAGTAGTGGCTTCGATCAGCAAGGAACACTGCGACGCGTTCCAGGCGGATCAGCTCGCGAGGCTGAAGCCCTCGAGCGCCAAGGTGCGCAACGCTTCGCTTAGGCAGTTCTTCAAGTGGGCGATCGAGGAAGGCGAGCGCACCTCCAATCCGATGCCACGACCGCCCCAGGTCCCAGAGCATCCGGTCCCGGTGCTCTCCTGGGAGCATCTGAAGGCGCTGCTTCGCACAGTGGACCATGACGCCGACTTCTTCGGCCGGCGGGACGCGGCCCTCATCCGGTGTTTCATCGACACCGGCTGCCGCCTGTCGGAGCTGTCCGATCTGAAGGTCGAGGATATGGACCTCGACGGCAAGAGTCTGGTCTTCACCGGCAAAGGTGGCCATGAACGTGTGAGCCCAATCGGCGACAAGAGCGTGCGAGCAGTCGACCGATATCTCACGGCCCGTGCTGGCCACCGGGACGCCGACAGCGTACATCTATGGCTCGGTCGCTCTGGTCCGATGAGTTCCTACGGGATCGCCGAGGCCGTCAAGCGCCGCGCTCGGGAGGCCGCCATCGGGGAGATCCATGTGCACCAACTCCGACACAGCGCCGCGCACCATCTTCGCGTGCGGGGTGCTGACGACGATGCCCTCCTTCGGCTCATGGGCTGGCGCGATCGGTCGACGTTGCACAGATATGGGGCCAGCGCCGCGGAGGAGAGAGCCAGGGAGGTTCACCACCGGGTGGGGTTGGGCGACCGCCTGTGAACGCTCGACTGGACAAGACCGGGGGACGAGTGCTCTGTGCACGCATCGACTGCGGGACCGAACTCGCGAGGGTGATGGTACTCAGGGGTGAGCGTCGCGTGGTATTTGGGCGTGGGTGGAAAGCCACTGTCGGCGAGGGCATGCTGCCCCTCTGGGTTCACGGACGAGCTCGTCGTGAACCGCGGCGCAGCACGAACCCAGCGAACCGAACGAGGCGGGGCGACGTCGGGACGGTTGTACGGGTACTTCCCGTCTGGGTTCGCTGCTTCTGTGACCTGATCCAGACGCTTGAGTCCGAGTCCCTGGATGTTCCTGACTTCGCTGCCGAGGAGCCGGGCCTCTGGTTTCCTGCCCATGACGTGACCGATCCGTGGCTGATCCGAATTCCTAAAGCATCCCCACGCAGTGGGAGGCCACAGACGAGCGAGCTCGAGAGGTCCATCGACGCCTGAGTCAAACCCGCCCCGCCTGGGTTGAGAGGTTGTAGACAGCGACTAACTCTGCCCGTTCCGCTCGTCCCTGACCAGCATTTCCGCAGGTAGGCACAGCGTTGGGCTGGAAAGTGTCCAGGGTCAGTCGGGCTACCGTTACCCCACGGGCCAAACGTGGCCCGGCCGCCAGGGGCCGGGCGGCTCGATGCTATCAGGCAGCCCCGCCGGCCAAGGGGAAGGCTTTCATGCCGGGCGGGACCCCTGCCCGGAAGGACCCCACCAGCTTGAGGAAGTCCGACCGCTCGTTCGCCCATTCCCCCGGCGGAAAGATCGCCACGAGGATGTACCCGACCTCCTGCTGGCCAAGGGTGAACGCAGCGGCGACGCCGGCCACCCTCTGGCCGTCTCGCACGACGTCGGCCACGATCAGCTCCCCGGCATTCCCCCCGAGCCGCATGTCCTGCTCGATCTGCACGTCCACGACGGGATTGGCGGTCAAGAACGCCAGCGCCATCTGCGGTAGGTCCTGGAACGTGCCCGTCGTGACGACCAGGGCCTGATAGACCGTCTGGTCCTGCTGCCCCGTGGTCTGGGCCAGGTTCGCCAGGCCGCCGCCGAACCCGCCCGAGGGCGAGGGGGACGGAGCGGGCGGGGTCGAGACCACCCCGGTCAGGATCGAGGGCCCCTCCGAGGGCGGCTGGGCCGGCGCGACGGCGATGTCGTTGGCGGCGGGGAGGTTCGCGGTGAACAGTCCCTCCGGGTCGTAGTACCGGGCGAAGTCCCGGCTCCTGCCGGACGAGCATCCGACCAGGGCCATCGCCGCCAGAGCCGCCACGATCGCCGTCCGTCTCATGGCGCAATGGTGCCACGGCGTGTCGGGAATTGACCAGCCACCCCCGAAGTCGTTACGTTGCAATCATCGGCCTGGGGGAAGGGCGGATCCCATGAACAAGAACGGCCTCATCGCGGAGATCGCCAAGCGGACCGGCGCGAGCAAGGCGGACATCGGACGCACGATCGATGCGGCCATCCGGGTCATCCGGGAGACGGTGTCCAAGGGCGAGCGCGTCTCGCTCGTGGGGTTCGGGACGTTCGAGCGCAAGCGCAGGAACCGCCGGGTTGCCCGCAACCCTCGCAAGCCGGCCACCCCCATCGTCGTACCTGCCCGGGACCTGCCCTGGTTCATCCCGGGCAAGGAGTTCAAGGAGATGGTGGCCCGCCGCCGCCGGACCGTGAGCCGGTCGACTAGTCGAAGGTGACGATCCGAAGGGTCCGGGCCACTTTCCGCCCGCCCTCCTCCACCAGGTCGAACTTCACCCGCTGCCCGATCCGCAGGTACCGGATCCCCGCTCCCTCCACCGAGGTCGCGTCGATATGGACCTCGGTGCGGTCGTCGGTCAGCAGGGTCCCGGTCCGTTCCCCGTCGTCGAAGTCCCTGATCGTCCCCTGCGGCACGCCGTCCCCCTAGCCCTGGGCGGTCAACCGCTCGCGAAGGTCCATCTCCAGGCAGACCTGGCGAGCGCGACCGCGGCGCCCCGTCGCGAGCAGGGTCAGGATATCCGAGGGCAGGTCCAGGTCGAACGAAAGCTCGCGGCGGTCCACCACGGCGGCCGGGAGGCCGCGCGTCTCGGCCTGGTCGAGGTGCCGGCGGAACGACTGGGGGCCGAACCGGGCCGGGATGGCTCTCGGAGGCCGGCGGAGCAGCAGGTTGGTCCCCACCTCGTCGTGGGAGGGGGCCAGCACCACCGGCCCCAGGGTCCGGAGCGCCGCCGTCAGGGCCTCGGTCGTGATCAGCGGGAGGTCGCCCGGGAGGACGGCGAGCGCATCGGCTTTCCTCTCCAGGGCCAGGCGCTCCACCTGGCGGATGGCCGATGCGAGCGGCGGCTTCTCCTCCGGTACCGACGTCGCGCCGCGACGGACGGCGATCTCGAGCACCACCTCGTCGGGCGAGACGACCCACGTCTCCCATCCGTTCACCGACTGGGCCGCGTCGAGGACGTCCTCCAGCATGGCCAGGGTGAGGGCCCCGCGCTCGAGGTGCGTGAGCTGGGGGGAGACCCGGCGCTTGGCCCCCGCGAGCGATTTCACCGGTATGGCGATGACGCGCACCGTCCAAGGCTATCGCGGGGGATGAGTGGTGGCCCCTGGATACAATCCGCTCACCGAGAGGAGGGCGTCCTGGAACCTTGGTACCACGTGGCCAAGGCGGTCGTGCTTCCACCGCTCGAGCTGTGGTTCAACTGGCGATTGGAAAGCGGCGAGCGGGTGCCGCGCCGGGGGCCCATCATCGTCGCCGGCAACCACCTGTCCTACCTCGATCCCCTGGCCCACGCGTACTTCGTGGTGCAGGCGGGCCGGCGGCCGAGGTTCCTGGCCAAGGCGGAGCTGTTCGAGAACCCGTTCCTTCGCATGGTGCTGCGGGGGGCGGGGCAGATCCCGGTCCGGCGCGGCACCGGGGACCAGAAGGCCCTGGATAATGCGGCGCGAGCGCTCGAACGGGGGGAGGTGGTCGTGATCTACCCCGAGGGGACGAGCGTAACCGAGAACCCCGATCTGTCCCCGATGCGAGGCAAGACCGGGGCGGCCCGGCTGTCGCTGGCTACCGGCGTCCCAATCCTGCCCGTTGCCACGTGGGGCGGCCAGTACGTGTGGCGCAAGGGCGCCAGGAGGAGCTTCACGTTCGGCCGTCCCATCTGGCTGAAGGCGGGGGAGCCCATGGATCCCCCGGTCCACGGTGAGGACTCGTCCGCGGATCCGGAGCTCGCGCGGCGGCTGACGGACGAGCTCATGGAGCGGCTCACGCTGCTCGTGGACGATCTCCGGTCCCGCTACCCCAAGCGATGGGCGTGAGGCTACGCTTGCCCGGATGAGCGAGGAGCGCAGGCGAGGGTTCACCACGCGGGCCATCCACGTCCCGCCGCCCCCCATGGACCAGGAGACGCCCAGCGTGCCGATCTTCCAGACCTCCACGTTCCGGTTCGCCACGTCGGAGGACTACGCCGAGACCATCAGCTTCCGCCGTCCGGGCTACACGTACACCAGGGGATACGGCAACCCCACGTTGCTCGCGTTCGAACGGGTGATGGCCGAGCTGGAGGGGACGGAGTCGGCGTTCTCATTCTCGTCAGGGATGGCGGCCGTCCACACGGTCGTCACGACCCTTGCGCGCGCGGGGGACCGGATCGTGGCCACCAACGAGCTGTACGGGGGCACCTTCTCGCTGTTCACGAAGATCTTGCCGCGATACGGGATCGACGTCACGTTGGTGAGCCCGCACGATCCCGACGCCGTCGCGGCGGCGCTCCCTGGCGCCGTGCTCTTCTACGTCGAGACCATCGCCAACCCAAACGTGACGGTGGCGGACCTCGAAGCCCTGGGCGCGGTGTGCCGGGCCAGCGGTGTGACGGCGGTGGTGGACAACACGTTCGCCTCACCGTACCTGTGCAACCCGGCGGGGTTCGGGTTCGAGCACGTGCTCCACTCGGCCACGAAGTACATCGGCGGCCACCACGACCTCACGGGCGGCGTCGTCGCGACGACCGAGGACGGCATGCGGCGGCTGCGCGACATGGCCATCGAGACCGGCGGGACGATGGCCCCCCTGGAGGCCTGGCTCGCCATCCGCGGCCTGATGACGCTGGAGCTTCGGATGGAGCGGCACTCGCGGAGCGCCCAGGCGCTCGCCGAGTTCCTGGAAGCGCACGACAAGGTGGAGCGGGTGCACTATCCGGGACTGGCGTCCCACCCGAACCACGAGGTGGCCCGGCGGCTGCTGCCTCGGGGGTGCGGAGGGATGCTGGCCTTCGAGATCGCCGGCGACGTGGAGGCCGGGATGCGATTCTGCGACGCGCTGGACCTCGCGTGGATCGCCACGAGCCTGGGGGGCACCCATACGCTCGTCGGCCACGCCGCGTCCACCACCCACCGGCAGATGGATCCCGCTGCCCGACGGGAGGCGGGGATCGCCGACGGCCTGGTTCGGGTGAGCGTGGGCCTGGAGGACGTGGAGGACCTGATCGAGGACTTCGACCGAGCGTTGGAGAAGGCATGAGGAGGCGGATCGCCATCCTGTTCGGAGGGCGATCCGCCGAGCACGAGGTGTCGGTGGTCTCCGCCCGCTCGGTGATGGACGCCCTGGACCCCGGCCGGTACGAGGTCATCCCCATCGGCAT
>Ga0209887_1000153_pt1 | contig 19484 bp, 21 predicted proteins | sample GWRWN1_30_40_FD_187230 | JGI IMG/M metagenome (GOLD analysis project Ga0209887, IMG submission 187230) | Riverbed sediment microbial communities from areas with no vegetation in Columbia River, Washington, USA - GW-RW N1_30_40 (SPAdes)... | ecosystem: Environmental > Aquatic > Freshwater > River...
AGAGGTATTGATCTTATCTGCCGCATCGAGGTGGGTTGGCGCGGAAAAGATAACGAGTAAGATCGCTGCTCCGGCGTGGCGAATCCATTTCATAGGCTACCTCCAGAACCGGCCAAAATAACCTAAACTTCGGATGAGCCTATACCATTTTCATTCAACGGAAGAAAGCTTAATTGACAGGGCTGGGTCTGAAGTCTATCTTTCTAAAGAGAACCCCTGTTGATGAAAAGACCCATTAACCTGGTGATGTTCGACTTGGATGGTACGCTCGCTGATACCGGGCAGGATTTAGCGGACGCGGTCAATCACACCCGCGCTCACTTCGATCTCGAGCCGTTGCCGGAAGCGCTGGTCCATACTCACGTGGGCCGCGGGGTAGAACATCTGCTACGACATTCGCTGCCCGAGGATAGCGCTGATCACTTTGCGGAGGTCATGCGTGTTTTCCTCGCGCGCTACGAAGGCCACCTTCTCGACACGACGATTCTGTATCCTGGCGTTCATGAGATTCTCGATTACTTTCGAGGCAAGCGGAGGGTCGTCGTGAGCAACAAAATGCATCGGCTAACCGTTGCCGTGCTGCGCGGTTTGGGTGTCGAGAAGCAATTCGACGCGATTTTGGGCGGCGACAGCGCCGCGGAGAAAAAACCGCATCCCGCTTTGATTCACGACGTGCTCGACCGGTTTAGAATCTTGCCCGGCCATGGTCTCATTGTTGGGGATGGCGACACGGACATCGAGGCGGGCAAACGCGCGGGCGTATTTACTTGTGGAGTCACCTACGGTTTGGGCAATCGATCGGCTCTCGTTGCATCCGGGCCGGATCTTCTCATCGACGATCTTGCAGAGTTGTCCCGTTACTTCTGCTAAGCGGAAAGGTCTCATTATAAGGAGGTTATTATGGCGGCTAATATTCCAGATCAGTACAAGGATCTGTTCAACAAAGTCGCGTTTGCGCATCTTGCGACTTTGATGCCGGATGGTGGTCCTCAGGTCACGCCGGTCTGGTTTGATCTCGACGGATCTCATATCCGAGTCAACTCAGCCAAAGGGCGAGTGAAAGACAAAAACATGCGGCGCAACAAGAAAGTGGCCCTCTCCATCGTCGATCCCGATAATCCCTATCGCCATCTGGACGTGCAAGGTGAGGTGGTGGACATCACCGAGCAGGGCGCTGACGCGCATATTAATGCGCTGGCCAAAAAATATTTGGGTAAGGATCAGTATCCCTATCGCCAGCCCGGAGAAGTGCGAGTTATTTACAAGATCCGTCCGGACCGCGTCACCCAGATGGGATAACAAGAATCGTCTCTCCTGCCGCCAGAAAGCTGCCCTAAGGCGTATCGGGGTGGCCGGTGGTCAGAGTTTCCGGGAGGTTTCTCTGTGGAAAACGGTTGAGCGCGGCCAAGGCGGCAACCTTGTAGCATTCGGCCAAGGTAGGATAGTTGAAAACGTTATCGACAAAATAGTCCAGCTTGCCGCCATGGGCCATGACGGCTTGCCCAATATGGACCAACTCCGTTGCTCCTTCGCCGATTACGTGGACGCCGAGAAGCTGCCGAGTCTCGCTGTGGAACAGAAGCTTTAGCATGCCTACGGTATCACCGATGATCTGGCCGCGGGCGATCTCACGGTAGCGGGCGACGCCGATCTCGTACGGTATTCCATCCCGGGTCAATTCATCCTCGTTGCGTCCCACCATTGAGATTTCCGGGATCGTATAGATTCCGTAGGGCAAGAGATGGCTTGACGTCTCGCAGGCGAGACCGAAGGCGTGACAGGAGGCATGCCGTCCTTGCTGCATGGACGTCGAAGCGAGGGCAGGGAAGCCTACGACGTCGCCTACGGCGTAGATGTGCAGGATGGAGGTCTGAAAATTTGCGTTGACCTGCAACCGGCCCCGTTCGTCGGGACGAAGGCCGATGCGCTCCAGGTTCAACCCCGCGGTGGCACCGACCCGTCCGATGGAGTACATCAGCAGGGGCGCGCTGATCTTCTTGCCGCTTTTGAGATGGATCGCTACAGAGTTGTCCGGTGACTTTTCAATGCGGACGACTTCCTCGTTGAAGCGAAGCGTGACGCCGATGCTGCGCATCTGATACTGGAGGGCTTCAATCAGCTCGCTATCGACGAACTCGAGCAAACGTGGGCGCCGTTCTACCAGGACGACGGGAATGCCGAGCGTGGCCAGAATCGATGCGTACTCGCATCCGATCACTCCGCCGCCTACTATGGTTAAGGACGTCGGCAACTGCTTCAACGTAAGTAGGCCGTCGCTGTCAATAATCGATTCCGAGTCGAAAGCGATCTCCGGAGGGCGCGCCGTTTCTGTGCCCACGGCAACCACAATAAAGTCCGCGGTGTGTTCGTTGGTTTCCGAGTCTTGCTTGATGGAGAGCCGGTGCGGGTCGAGAAATGCTGCGGTCCCGACGATAAAATCCACGTGGTTGCGAATCAGTTGGTTCTGGATGACTTCCTGCTCGGCCTTTACCACGTGATCGCAGCGCATGGCGAGATCTTCAAAAGTAATGTCCTTTTTGACTCGGTAGCTGGCCCCGTACAGGTTGCGTTGGCGGAAGCCGGAGAGAAAGAGGACAGCCTCACGCAGGGATTTGCTCGGAATCGTTCCCGTGTTGATGCAGATGCCGCCGGCAACTTTCTTGCGTTCCACAATGCCCACTCGCTTGCCGACTTTGGCGGCCTGGATAGCGGCCTTCTGACCGGCGGGGCCGGAGCCGATCACCAGCATGTCATAGTGAGCCATCTTGGTCTCCGCGGACTAACGCACGCATCACAATCGGGTTGCGACGTTGCTATCCTTGATCCTTTCGTACGCTCTAAAGCCGACAGCAACGTCCATGATCCCGATACCTTGTAGCTTATAGAGCGTTATCTGATCGTCGTCTGTTCTCCCAGTTACCTTCCCAAGCAGGAGGCTCGATATCTCGTGTACGCGGTCCCAGGAAGCGACTTTGTCTCGAAGCGCGCGAAAGATGTCACTCTCGTTCACGCTCACGGTCTCTTTCGAGGTAATGAAAATCGTGGCCGCCCGCCGCAGCGTTTTTTCGTCGATCTCCTGCCGCATGCGAGTCCTGTCGCCGTTTGCTATCGAAGTGATGTGGCTTCCTTCCTTCAGCCATTTGCCGTCGAAAACCGGCGTCCGAGAATTAGTTGCCGCAATAACGATATCGGCGCCTTCCAAAGCTTCTTCAGGGCTCGCTGCCGCGTTGATCTCGATTGCCAATTCGCGGCTCATCTTTTCGGCGAACGCGCGACGGTGAGCTTCGGAGGGACTGAAGACTTTTACATGCGTCAAAGTTCTGACGGCGGCGGCCGCTTTGAGCTGTGTCTCCGCATGGGCGCTGCTGCCAAAAACTGCAACCCGGCTGGAGTTTTTGCGGGCCAGGTACTTGGCGCCGATGCCGCCTGCGGCTCCGGTTCTGAATTCGTTGATAGAACAATCCTGAAACAGTATGAGAGGTTCGCCCGTTTCTGCACTATAGAGGATAACCGTTTCGTGGTGCAAACGGCGGTCCAAATCCGTTTGGAGATAGGCTCCCATGATCCCATGGACCGAACCGGGCAAGAGGCCGAAAATCATCCGATTGGGGTGATGGATTCTCCGACGCGGCAGATCGAAACCGCGGCCGAGGGCCATTTCTTTCAGAGCGTCTTCGATTGCCAAGATCATCTCGTCCATGGAGACGATCTGATCGATGGGAGTGTTTTTGAGAAAGAGCATGCCACTCGAGAGTGATCGAAGCTTCTCGGTTTCCTGAGCCGTACTAATAACCGGATGCGCTTTAAAGCAGAGTTTAACGCAGTCGATTAAAACCCGTCAATCGAAATGCCGGAGAGGCTTCCGGAAGAGCGAGCGCCTACGCCGGGTTGACGGCCAACCGCCGCTCAATGTGCCGCGCGTAGCGGGACATCCCATAGCTACACAGCCAGTAGATCACCGCGATGAACAGGTAGAGCTCAAAGGGCCGAATTTCACGGTTGTTCACAATCTGCGCCGCCTTGGTCAGATCGACATAGCCGATGATCGACGCCAGAGAAGTGTCCTTAAGCAGCACGATGCATTGCGTGACTAAAGAAGGGATCATGTTACGCAGGGCCTGGGGCAAAATGACGTGGCGCATCGTTTGTGCCCGGGTAAGTCCGGTCGCCGTGGCCGCTTCCGCCTGGCCACGGGGAACGGATTGGATTCCCGCTCTGACGATCTCGCCGAAGTAGGCCGCTTCGAAAATGACGAAGGCCGCGAGAGCCACGCTGTATTCCGGTAAGGATTTTCCGACCACAACCGGGATGATGAACCAGAACCAAAAGATCACCATCACTAAGGGCACGCCGCGAAAAAACTCCACGTACAGCGTTGCCGGCAGATAAATCCAGCGCGAACGGGCCAGACGGCCCATGCCGATGAAAATACCCAGAATAAAACCGAAGATGATAGCAGGGACGGCCAAGCGCAAAGTTCCGCCGGTAAAATTGCCCAGGCCAAGAAAGCCCTGGAAGATCAGAAAGCCGACGTTGTTGATAACAACCGCGAAGTCCACCCTCAAAACTCTCCAGTCTGCCTTTTGGTGATCATCCCTGGGATCGCGAATCTTTTCTCCAACTGTGACATGGTGGTGGCGATAGCGAGGCAAAGCACGAGGTAGATCAAAGTTCCGGCGGTCAAAGCTTCGAAGGCCTTCGCCGTATAGGTCTCGATCTGGCGCGTCTGAAAAGTCAATTCGGCAACGCCGATCGTCAGCGCCACCGAGGAGTTTTTGATCAGGTTCAGCGACTCGTTGGTGGCGGGGGGAATGATCAGCCTCAAGGCGATGGGGATGATGATCAAACGATAAGCTTGAGCCATCGTGAGTCCCGTCGACACCGCGGCTTCGAACAGCGTTTTCGGGATGGACTGGATTCCGGAGCGCATCACCTCGGAAAAACGCGCGCCGTGATAGACCCCTAGCGCGACAACACCGGCCCAGAACTCAGCGCCGTGATCGAACAGCCAATCCTGCAGCGGCTGCGGCAGTAAGGGCGGCACGGCGAAATACCAGAAGAACATCCAGACGAGGAGCGGCACGTTTCTGAAGAATTCGACGTAAAAGCTCGCAAGCCAGCGCAGCGGCGTGATGGAGACGGTTCGGACCGCACCGGAAAATATCCCGAGGGTGAAGGCGACCACCCATGCGACAACGGAAATCTCGATGGTCGTGACCAGACCCTGGAGGAGCCACAGGCCGGATTGGCCGCGCCAAAGTACACTCCAGTCGAAGTTGTAGGTCATCGATTAAGAAGGTTTCGAGTTGCGGGTTTCGGGTTAAAACTCGGAACTGGAAACTCTAAACCCGAAACTTCACTTCGGTACCACCTGCATCTGTAGAAAACGTTTGGTCTCCGGCGCCAACGGGTAGGGGACTTCGCCCTTCGGGCCGAACCACTTCTCGTATAGCTCGAAGTATTTTCCGGATTCGATAGCTTCCATGAGGCCGACGTTAACTACTTGGCGAAAGTCCGAGTCGTTTTTTCTCATGGCCATCCCATAGGGCTCGTAGGAAAAGAATTCGCCGACAATGGCCCATTCATCCGGCTTGGGCGCTTTGGCCTTTAAACCGGCGAGTTGAATTCCATCGTTCGTATAAGCTTGCACCTGTCCCTGGGCCAGGGCTTGGAATGCCGCAGGTTGATCCGGAAATTCCAACAACTTTGCCGTCGGCACGCGCTCGCGTATGATTTTCGCATTCGTGGAACCCTGTTGAGCCGCAATGCGTTTGCCGGCGATGGTTTGAATTCCTTTGATCGGGGTGCCTCTCTTGACAAGAAACTGCGCGCCGGTGGCGAAAAAAGTCAAACTAAAGTCGACTTGTTCTCGGCGTGACTGGGTGTCGGTCATGGTTTCGGCGATTAAGTCAACCGCGTTTGAAGTCAAGAGCGGGATGCGGGTATTCGGCGCCGACTCTTTTTTTTCAAGCTTGATTTGCTTGTTGAGCTTTTTCGAGATCAACGGCAAGATCGATGTCTCCACGAGATCGATCGAGAATCCTACCCACTCGTTGTTCTTGTTCACGTAGGCAAACGGTGGCGACCCGGTGCGGGTGCCGATGGTGAAGATCCCGGTCTGGCTGATTTTTTCCAGTGTGGTTTCCGCTCGGGCAACGGTGATACTTCCGGCAACCGAGATAAAGGTGGCGAGCAAGAGTAGCAATCGTTTCATCGAATTCTCCTCAATGTGAAAGAATTTTCCCTAAAAACTGCTGGGCTCTGGGTGATTGTGGCGCGCCAAAAAAAGTTTCCGGTTTGCCTTCCTCGATGATCTGTCCTTCATCCATGAAAACAACCCGGTGCGCCACGCGTCGGGCGAAGCCCATCTCATGGGTGACCACGACCATGGTCATTCCGTCGTGCGCGAGGTCAGTCATGACTTCCAAAACTTCGTTGATCATTTCGGGGTCCAGAGCTGACGTGGGCTCATCAAAAAGCATGATCTTCGGTTTCATGGCTAGGGCACGAGCAATGGCTACCCGCTGCTGTTGCCCGCCGGAGAGGTTCGCTGGATAAACCCCGGCTTTGTCCGGGATCCCCACGCGGTCCAACAGCTCTTTGGCAACTTTTTCGGCTTCGCCGGCAGCCAATCCCTTTACCTTGGTCGGCGCAAGAGTAATGTTCTGTAGCACGGTCATGTGAGGATAAAGATTGAAGGACTGAAAGACCATGCCCACGTCGGTCCGCAGCTTCGACGGATCGAACTTGGGGTCCAAAAGAGACTGTCCATCCACGATGATCTCGCCCGACTGAATCGATTCCAGCCGATTAACGCAGCGGATGAGCGTGCTCTTGCCGCTGCCGCTGGGTCCACACACTACCACGACTTCGCCTCCGCTGACTTTCAGGTTTATGCGTTTGAGGACGTGGAGCGAGCCAAACCACTTGTCTACATCGCGAAACTCGATCACGGCAAGAAGTTTAATTTTCAACCGTCAAGATTGCAAAATATCGGATCGCATACTATATGAACAAGGGCTTTTTGCAACAGACACAAACGCATCCTCTGAAGAATATCTCGCCTGGACAGGCAGTATTCTGTCGGGCCGGCAAATTTTCTATCAAAGGTGAACATTCCGCAGAAGAAATAAGATGGAGGTTTAGTTCGGCGTGAACATCTACCTAGTCCGGCACGGTGAGGCGGTATCGGAAAGATTGGATCCCGAAAGACCGCTCACTTCCTCGGGACGAGAAGAGGTCCAGCGAATGGCCCTTATGGCGGTGGCCAAAAATGTTCAAGCCTCGGCGATATTCCATTCCGGAATCCTGCGCGCAAAACAAACCGCAGAGATACTGGCGGAGCATCTTCAATTCACTTTGGCCGTACAGCAGCTTTCTGGCTTACGACCGCAAGACGATCCGGCCATCGCCAAAGCCGAGATCGAGGCAGCGGAAAGTCCCATCATCCTGGTGGGCCATCTTCCTCACCTCAACCGGCTAATAGCCCTGTTGGTCAGCGGTGATGTGGAGTCGGGAGCTATGGAGATCCCTCCCGCGACCATGGTGTGCTGTAGCAACGACGGGTCAAAATGGAAAATCTCTTGGACGCTAACGTCGCACCCTCTATGACCCGTAGTTGACCGGCGACAGGGGATGGTCTAAAAAGGAAATGGAAACGCTTACGATTTAATCGAAAGGCAGATGCAATGGCTTCAGAGACACTGACAATTATCGACAACCGGACAGGCAAGAAATACGAGGTTCCCATCCGTAACGGCGCGATCAAAGCCACAGACCTGTTCCAAATCAAAGTTGCCGAAGACGATGGGCTGGTCAGTTATGATCCGGGCTTCATGAACACCGCCTCCTGCCAGAGCAAGATCACCTACATTGACGGCGACAAGGGTATCCTGCGCTATCGGGGTTACCCTATCGAGCAGCTCGCGGAAAAAAGCAATTATTTGGAAACCGCTTATCTAATTCTTCACGGCGAGCTGCCGACCCAGTCTCAATTGGCAGACTGGACACACCATATCACTTATCACTCCATCATCCACGAAAACATTAAAGAACTCATTGACGGGTTCCATTATGACGCCCACCCCATGGGCATTTTGGTGAGTACCGTTGCCGCCTTATCGACTTTTTATCCCGGAGCCAAAAAAATCTTCGACCCTCAGGCCCGGAGAGATCAAACCTACCGCCTTATCAGCAAGATGCCGACATTGGCTGGCTTCGCTTATCGCCATAGCCTTGGTCTCCCCTATTCTTACCCGGACAACGACCTGAGTTATACCGGTAATTTTCTCAACATGCTGTTCAAAATGACGGAGCTTAAGTACAAGCCCAATCCGGTGCTTGAGAGAGCCCTGGACGTCCTTTTTATTCTGCACGCGGATCACGAGCAAAACTGCAGCACGAATGCCATGCGCGGTGTCGGCAGTTCCCAGGTCGATCCTTACTCCGCCGTCGCGGCGGCGGCCGCGGCTCTTTATGGCCCGCTTCACGGAGGCGCCAATGAAGCTGTACTGCGAATGTTGATGGCGATTGGCTCGAAAGCCAAAGTCCCCGAGTTCATCAAGAAGGTCAAAGGCGGTGAGGGGCGATTGATGGGCTTTGGCCATCGGGTCTACAAGAATTACGACCCGCGCGCCACGATCATCAAGCAGATTGCTGATCAGGTCTTCGAGGTCAAAGGGCGCAACCCGTTGCTTGATATCGCTCTTGAACTCGAACGTATCGCTCTCGAGGACGGCTATTTTATCCAGCGCAAGCTCTATCCCAACGTAGATTTCTATTCCGGTCTGATATACCAGTCGATGGGCCTACCGATGGACATGTTCCCGGTTTTGTTCGCCATTCCGCGCACCTCGGGATGGATTGCTCAATGGGAAGAAATGCTCACCGATGCGGATCAAAAGTTGGCGCGGCCGAAGCAGATCTACCTCGGTGCTGAGACGCGCGACTACGTGCCGATGGAAAAGAGAAAGTAGGAAAAAGCTGGGTCTTACCTTAACATTCCGCCGCGAAATCCTTCAGTCACTATTACTTTCAACAGCTGACCGACCCGAAGGGTTGGGTTGGCAAGACCGTTGAGTTCCATCAAAGCTCTAACGTGTTGACCGTAGCGCCGGGCGATGGCAAAGAGCGTTTCTCCTTTTTTGACCTCGTGGGTGACGAACTGAGCTTGTCTCGTTTCTCGCTCTTGATAGCTTTGCGCGAATATTGTCGCGTGTCCGGTCGGGAGCTTCACGCGGAAAGCACTCTCCTCCGGCGGGGTCTGGCCCCGGAGTAACTCCGGGTTTAGTTCTCGTATTGTTTCCGGGTCAGTGTCTGCCATTTCAGCCAAAGAAACCAGGCGCAAACTCCCCTGCACTTCCATTTCTTCGTAGTCCATCGGGGGTTCATATGCCACGTCAATGAAACCATATTTTTGCGGATCGCTGGCGATCAGCGACGCTGCCACGAATTTGGGAACGAAGTTGCGCGTTTCATCTCTTAACTTGGCCTTCGCGCTTAGCGTCCAAAAATCGTTTGCTCCGGAGCTCTGCATGGCCTTGTCAATGGCTCCTTGTCCTGCGTTGTAGGCCGCTATGGCCAGATACCATCGACCAAAGTAGTCGTGCAGATCCTTGAGATAGGCAGCGGCGGCCCGGGTGGATTTTACCGGATCTCGGCGCTCATCCACCCACGAATCAATTTTCAAACCGTACCTGCGTGCAGTGCCGGGAACAAATTGCCAGAGTCCGACGGCCCCTGAAGGAGATGAGCTGTGGACGACAAAACCGCTTTCGATGAGCGCCAGGTAGGCCAGCTCTTCCGGAACTCCTTCCTCGTGCAGCACCTGGGCGATCATCGGCATATACTTTCCGGAGCGGGCCAGGACCTTTTCGAGGTCGTTTCTACCGCTTTTGGAAAATTGGTTGATGAAGTAGCGGACCCTTGGGTTTTCAATCACCGCTTTAGAAAATTCCAATCGACGTCGCTCGACGGGTTGGTCTATTGCTTTGTTAAGGTCCTTCTCCAACGAGTTCAAGAAACGATCTTCTGCATGCGGTCCGGAAACATTTCTCGATACCGAAGACTCGTTTTGAACTGATGCCGATCTCTTGTTTGCTTGTTGCTGATCGGGTTTTGGCGCGGCTTCTCTGGCGCTCTTTGAGCTGGTGTCGAGTGGTGCCGGCGCCAGCAGATCTTCCTCCTGCACATCGAGTTGCTGCGCAAGGGCGTCATACTCGACCGCAAGTGAATGTTGATGAGACGGGCTGTCAGTTGGTTTTGCTTGTGTTGATTCTACGAGAGGTGGCACAGCGCGCACCACGGTTATTGGAAACCATGCGCAGCCATGCAAAAGGCCAACCGCCAAGCCGAAGACTAGAATTTGAGTTCGCGTCGACATCGCTTGGTCACCAACGAACCCGCGAAGGGTACTCGAATCGTCAGCGTGGTGCAACCCAAAAGGGCTTGACAATTGATCGTCTAAGTCTCTAGATTCCTCGGCGATGCCAAAAAGTTGAAAAGGATTGACAGATTGGAGCAAAAAAAAATAAAAAAGAGTCCAGCTAATCAAGGATAAGAATGAAGGAGGCGCTGTTGTGAAGACCAGAATCGTTTTTGTGCTGGCGGGCGCACGCCGTTAGGTTTGGCGGTCACTGACGCCTTCGATTAGGTAACTAACCAGGTAGACCAATGATGATTCGCCCATCAAGAAAAAGATTGATTGGGTTTTTCTCGGCGTTATGTTTCTCGATTTCGTTCAAAGTTGCCCCTGCTGAGGAAATCACTGTTTCCTACGCTTCGCTCACGGCAGCCTATATGGACCATATTGTAGCAATGGAGAAGGGCTACGCCCTCGAAGAAGGGCTGAATGTTAAAGTCATGAGAGCTGGAGGAGGGACGGCAACCCAAACCTTGCTGTCAGGACAATTGCATTTCAGCTCGTCGGCGGGCACTGCCCTCAGTGCGGCTCTACGAGGCGGTCTCGTCAAAATTGTTTACACTAATATGTCGCGCCCCACCTACCGTCTTGTTTCAAAACAAGCCGGAGATTAAAACTCTGCAAGACCTCGTGGGGAAGAAAATCGCTATCAATACTTTCGGTGATACGGGTCATCTCGCTACGCTTTTGCTTTTTAAAAAGCACGGGCTGGATCCGAAATCTTTCCTCTTTATCGCCGTCAGAAATGAAGCCCGCTTTCCCGCTTTTGTGTCGGGCTCCGTCGACGCTGCGCCCTTGAGCCCCAGAGATGTCGCTCAATTGAGCCCGCTGAAGGGTCACATCCTCGCTGATACTACAAAAGAGGTTCAGCTGGTTTGGAACGGTGTTGCGGTTTCCAGCAAACTGCTCGCGGAAAACCCTCTCTTGGTCGAACGTTTCCTGCGCGCGGTGGCCAAAGGGAGAGAATTTGCGCGCCGTTATAAGGAGCCAACGATTGCAATGCTAGCCAAGCACAACCCATCGCCCTTGGACCTCTTGTCCTTGGATTATGAAACGGCCTTGGGAAGCATGACCGAGGAAGGGTGGGTTGCGGACGATGTGCTTCGAGACGAAGTTGTGACAAGAGCGGAACTGATTAAAGTCGCCAAGCCGCCCGAGCCCGGGCAGCTGTTTGATTACAGCATTATCAAGAAAGTCTATGCCGATCTAAGAAAAAACTGGAAGCCGAAGCTTTGATCTAGATCCAGGAAATTAATATGACCTGTTCAAAAGGAGGCACCGCATTATGGCAAAGAAAATTCGCGAGTTTATGACGCACAGGGACCCGGATGAACATATCTGGGTCGAACGGGATGAAAGCGCGGTCATCGGCACCGCGCGCATGGGTCAAAGAATGGTGCCGAAGATTCGACCGTTTGACTTGCTTCGAAGCGCGCCGCGCTCCGCTAACGGCACTCGGGCAACGGTTTGGGAAGGCGATAGCTTGCGTATCGCGACCGAACACATCGACGGGGTTGAGGAGCAACTCACTCGCGCGGCGGACCATGATTTAGTTTATTTCCAATTCTGCGGCCGCTCCGCCATCGAGAGCGAATGCGGCGTTGTGGAACTTGAACCGGGCGAATTCGTCTTAATTCCAGCGGCCATCTCACATCGTTCCACCGGGAAAGAAGAGTGCCTGCGGCTTAGGGTCGCAACTCGAGAGCTGGTGAACTTGGGAGTCGATCCCGAAAAGCCCCTTGGGGAAACCCAATTCAAAGTGCGTCCTTCAGAACCGTTCACAGCGCACGGCAACGGACGACAAGAATCGCAGCATGGCCGCACGCTCGAGCACATCACTTTCTGGGATCCGCAGTCCGATGTCTGGATTGAGCGCGACCCGGCAGCGTTGATCGGCACTGTCACGGGGGGCAGTCGTCCGGTCAAGAAAATCAGAGGGTTCGATTATTTTACCGGCATGACCGGAAAAGGCGGAGCCAAGGCGCCCGTGCTCTACAACGGCAAGGAGTTCAGGATTGACGTTTACAATCTGGAAGAGGAACAAAGAGGCTTTCACCGTGGTTGCGACGAGGACGAAATTTGGTTTCAGTTTCGCGGGCATTCGCTGAATCATACGGAGTGGGGAGCGTTGGAGCTGGACGCCGGCCAGACAGCGATGATTCCCCGTGGCATTGCCCATCGAATCACTGGAAGCCCCGGGTTTCTGCGCATGGTTTTTTACAGCCGGGGGCTGGTGCAACCGAAAGCTTTTAACAACGTCTCCGAACGGGAGACGCGGTTCGAAGTGCAGTAGTCGATGCTTTGGGGTCTTGGCGTCCTAGGGGGCGACAAAGAGGGGGTTCGCGCAAAGACGCAAAGGGCGCCAAGGGAGATGGCACCTGACATTATTGCATTCCCGTGAGAATACCGGATCAAAGGAAAGGCCGCTGTATGCAACTATCGAAATGGGTTTCTCTGGGGTCCGGTGTCTTGCTGGCTGTATTTGTACCGTCTTCTCTTCTGGCCGCGGACTGGCAATTGGAATGGGAGCGAACTCTGGCCTCGGCGAAGAAAGAAGGCACTCTGGTTGTGGGAATCCCCGCCAGCAGCGAGTTAAGGAAAGCGATCGATGCAAAATTTAAGGACAAGTTCGGTATCGGGTTAGAGCTTTTCCCTAGCCGAGGCCCGGAGAATGTGACCCGGATCTTAAACGAATATAATGCGGGCGTTCGCTACTTTGATGTCTTCGTGTCGGGAGGAGCGACGCCACTCTCGATGGTTTCCGCGGGGGCAGCGGATGATTTTCAACCGTACATGATTTTGCCGGAAGTGAAGGAGCCGAAAAATTGGTGGGGCGGTCATATCTGGGAAGACAACGTCAGCACGAAGCGTCATATCTATGCCTTTCAATGTTACACGACTGAGACTTTGTGGTTCAACACCAGTCAAGCAGCGCCACAGGAGATGCGCTCCTTCGACGATCTGCTGAACCCCAAATGGAAAGGTCGTATCGCTTTTCTCGATCCGCGCAATGCCGGTTCAGGGCAAAATACCTGGTCGTTTCTCTGGAAACTCAAAGGCGAAGAATACCTCGCCAGGCTCGTGCTGCAAGATCTTCTTATCAGTCAAAACCAAAGACTGATCGCGGAGGCCCTGGCAAAAGGAAAGCTAGCTTTTACGATCGGTCTCAGTCATTACAGCTACGAACCCTTCATAAAAGCAGGGCTGCCGGTCAAGCCCGTTCCCAAGATAAAAGAGGGTGCCCACGCCAGCAACGGCAGCGGTGTCGTGACGGTCGTGAAGAACCCTCCCCATCCCAATGCGACGAAGGTGTTCATTAATTGGCTGCTAGGCAAGGAAGGGCAGGAACTCTACGGCAAAGCGATGGTCCAGGGAACGCGCCGGCTCGACGTGGATACACAATGGTTGAAAGAGTCAGGCATCGAGTCCTGCAAGGACATCATGACGGTGGAGGATTATTATCGCCTCGAAACTCACCTGGAATCATCAGTTCTCAAGCTCAGGAAACCCGCGACCGCTCTGGCTGAGAAACTTCTTAGTAGAAATTGAGGCAAGAGCGCTGAGCGCCTTATTCGATACCGGCGCGATTTTGGAATCCAAAGCGAAAACCTGTTCTGAGCGATAGCCGAAGGATCTAAAATCCGTCAAGTCTTAAAATCCGGATAGCCCGCCTTTGCGGCTTTTTCTTTGTAATCCTTGACTAACTCTTCTCTCGGCTTCTCGTGGATCCAAACAGCTTCCGTGAAGCTCCAGAGCGTGAACGGATGAGCGCCCAGTGCGTAAAGCTTGCCGTAGTCCTTGGTCGCTAACGCTTCGCGCTCCTCGGGCGTGAACTTTAGCTTCTGGCTTTTCTCCCATTTCTTGACAAACCCGCGCGGGTTACTCACGTATTCATCTTCCGCGGACTCGTTCATGTTCACGTGGTGGATGAGTTTGTTCATCAGATATTTGCTCATTGGTGCTCCTTACGCCTGACGTTGGCGAGAACGACCGTTCGCCCGCTTGCTTGATCGGGACCTCCGAGCTGCAAGCCAGTTGGCAAACGACGCGTGGCTTTCACCGGAAGGCTTGCCAGCCACCAGCCCTTCGACGCTAATGTCCTCGTCAATGCCTTCCCAATGTATTCCGTGTCCCTTGCCGATTAACCGCCAACTCTTACGTTCCTTCTGCGAGGCGTGCAGCAATCTAGGATACCAGGACAAAGGCACAGAGATTGTTCGCCCGTCGCTTAGATCGACAGATAGAGTATCCTCGGTGATGGTTACGTTTTCGGCATCTGGCACTTCGATTTCAACGGCGGAAGTACGCATTCCAAGCCTCCAACAATTCTTTTTGCTTTCTCGTTAGATTCTCTGAATTCGACTAAGCTCCAGCCTAGAAAACCCGCCGCTGCTTTGCAACCGAAGCGGCCCAAGCCAATACTTTGCAATCATATCGTCTCTCTCGACGTGAATGTGGGCTGGTTCATCACGATCACCCGCATAAAAAAGAAGCGATAAGGTCCAATTCTCGATACTGTTGGCACATCGCCTCAAACGGTATAAGAGAATTCTTTCGTCAGGCTTTCAAGAGCGTCCAAATGCCGATGGCGATGAACCCAATTCCTGCGATATATTGCAAAGTCCTTGCGCTCACGTAGTGCGACATGGCAGAGCCCGCCAAAACGCCGATGGCGGATGTCACAATCAATGCTAATGCCGCTCCGGCGAAAACAGTCAGCTTGCTGGCGTCTTTGTCCGAAGCGAAGAGCATCGTGGCCAGCTGTGTCTTATCTCCAAGCTCCGCGATAAATACAGCAGTGAAGACCGTCGATAATATTCTCCAATCCATGAATTAGCCTTGCTGATCCCAACTAAAGAATGGGATTGCCGGAAAGCCCGCGTCCAAACCTTCCGCGTAGGACGGTGACGTTAGATTCGCCACGCCCATCATCATGAGGAAGTTCAGGTAGCCGGTGGTCATATTTCCGGCTTTCATCATTCTGGTGGGGGTGCATCCCTCAGCGGCGCTTTTGATGTCGCCGTGCTGTATCCAGCCCACAGCGTCGGCATCGAATTGTGGATCCATGAGGTGACGCTCGAATTGCCGCGGTCCGCCAATCTCAAGCGACAAGTGGCCGCTGACGAGGACGCCCACCCGGCGATCGCCCGGAATACTGTCAATCGCTTTACGTATGGCGACGCCCACTTCGTAGAAGCGTTTGGGCCGCGGCATCGGCGGTGCGATGCAGTTGGTCAGAATAGGAACGATGGGAATATCCATCTCCGGCCGGACGAACATCATCGGCACAATGATTGAGTGATCGATCGTCAACTCGTTGGAGTATGAAAAATCCACCCCTTCATCCATAGCACGTTCGAGAATGTGATCAGACAGGTCCGGGTCTCCGGGCAGTTTGCAGGTCGGCAGGCCGAATTCGCGAGTCTCATCGTAGAATGTCCCATCGTAAGCTTCCATCTTGCCGATCATGAACGGCGGCATGTTGTCCATGAAGAACTGATGCAGATGGTCGTTACCGATGGTAATCAGCACGTCCGGCTTGGCCTCGGCCAGCTTCTTGCGCATCATGGCGATTCGCTCTTTGACCTTGGCGGCGCCTGGGGGCTGCTGCGTCTGTTGGAAAAGGCGCGGCATGAATGGGTTGTGGGTGATGCCGATTATTGTGACGAGTTTAGCCATGGGCTACCTCCTGGTTTGATTCTGTTCGTGTTTAACACGACTGATTTGTAGCTGTAAACGGCGACGAATTTACTTCTCTTCAATGCCTGCGATACCACGGAGCTGCTATCGGCAATTCCACGAATAAGTAGCATAACGGGAATATATTTTTCTTCCCCCTCGACGGGGGAAGATTAAGATGGGGGTGCTTTCATAGCGGCGTATGTGATACGTCCAAAGTCTGGCTACCTCCTCTTCAGTTCTCCCCCGTCAAAGGGGCAGAAGGTGGAACGAAACAAGCCAAGTCTGGAGCGGTTTAGCATTACGGTTGCCAATTCAATCTTTCGTCGGATCAAGAATAATCTTCCCCAAAGTCTGGTTTGCTTCGAGGATGCGATGCGCTTCCGCAGCTTCACTCAACGGCATGGTTCGGTCGATGATTGCGCGAATTTTTCCGGCACTCGCGGCTTGAAGCGCCTTATCGACATCGGGAAGATTAATTCCGGCGGCGCCGATGATGCGCAGCCGCCGCATATAGACTCGCTTAACATCCAGTTTGACTGTCCCACCGCCATGGGCGCCCGCGGTCACGAGCCGCCCGCCTATGGCCAGACTATTTAGGGCTTCCGACCAAAGCGTAGGGTCGGCGATGTTTTCGCAAACGACGTCGACACCTTGGCCGTCAGTCAGTTTCATGACTTCTTCTGCAAGATTCTGTTGGCGATAGTTGACACCGAAGTCCGCGCCATAACTTTTTGTCGCTTTAACCCTTTCATCAGCGCCTGCACCGGCGATAACCCTGGCGCCGAGCATCTTGGCGACTTGAACGCAGGAACTGCCCAGGGCGCCGGTTGCGCCCATGACCAGAACCCATTCTCCGGGCTTGATGTCGGCTTTGCTGGCTAAAAGATTGAACGCCATGGGAAAGTGGCGCGTGATGACTGTTCCCTCCGCAAAGGAGATTTCGTCGGGAAGTTTCACTGCGTAGCGCGCCGGCGGTGCGATAAACTCCGCGTAACCGCCCCAGAGATCAACTCCAATGCGTTTGCTGTCGACACAATTGGCCTCTTTACCGGCGAGGCAGGGTCCGCACTGTTGACAAGGGGTGGCTGAGATCACGGCAACGCGGTCGCCGACTTTGAACTTCGTGACGCCGATGGCGCAAAGGCTGCGTCCATATAATGTCGCAGGTGCCAGGTTGTCAACGGTTGTAGTAGCAGAGAAGCTAGCCCTATGGTATGAAGAGCGCCACAGGCTGTTCCGGTCGTTATCGTCCAAAAGAAGGGGTGAACCATGAAAAGACATTTTAGCGTTTTTGTCCTGCTGTTGACGTTCTTGATTCACGGAGCACTCCACGCTCAAACCAAGCGCATCGCCGTCGCCTACAGCGCCATCAGCGCAACGCAATCCGGTTTTTACCTTGCGAAGGACGCCAAAATCTTTGACAAGCATGGACTTTACGTCGATCCCGTTTACGTGGCGGGGGGAAGCCGGGTGTCTCAAGCGATTATCGCCGGTGAATTCGCGGTGGCCTTGGCAGGCGGCAATATCGTCTTTGCTAACCTTGCCGGTGGCGACATTGTGACCTATGGCGGCGTGGTGAATGTGCCGTCTTTCTATCTTTATGTCCAGCCATCGATCAAGACCCAAGAAGACTTGCGAGGCAAGACTTTGGGGATTACACGTTATGGCGCCTCTACGGATTTCACTTTGCGCTTTTTGCTAAAAAAGTGGGGACTTGAGCCTGATCGTGATGCGAAAGTCATCCAAATGGGTGGGCAGCCGGAAATTCTGGCCGGGATGCAGGCCGGCGTAATTCATGGAGGCGTTCTCTCTTCACCGGGAGATTTCAAAGCAAAGAAGGCCGGTTTTTCTATGCTCGCGAACTTCGCTAAGGTAGGGCTCGATTACCCCACCACGAGTCTCGTTTCTACACGCTCCACGATCAAAAACGACCGCGAAACCGTAAAGCGATTCTTGATGGCGTATAGCGAGGCCGTGGATCGCTTATTTCGCGATAAAGAGCTGGCCATGAAAGTCATCGGCAAATGGACGCGTACCCAGGACCGTGAAGCCTTGGAATCGTCCTACGAATATGCCACCAACTTCATCGAAAGACCGCCAAGATTACCGTATAAAGCGATCGAGACCATTCTGGCGCAAGCTGCGGAAACAGATCCTAGAGCAAAGGGGCGGAAAGCCGATGAATTCCTGGACCCCAGCATCTACAACGAGTTGGAGAAAAGCGGCTACTTCAAGTCGTTGGGTCAATAGTCAAAAACGTTGAAAATCTCCGGCGCTTTTCGTTAGACGTTTTATCGCCTGTTCGTTCGTCCAACGCCGAGCTTTAAAATGACAGCTTGAAAGCCATCGTCCTTAAAGAATTCGGCGGCCCGGAAGTCTTGCGGCTCGAAGATGTTCCAGCTCCCCAACCCGCCGCGGGCGAAATTGTGCTCAAGGTTCATTCCGTTTCCGTCAATCGCACCCTGGATCTTATCGTCCGCGCCGGCAAGTATCCGGTGAAAATTCAATTGCCCCACGTGCTCGGCGCCGATCCCGCCGGCGAAGTCGTCGAAATCGGCGGCGCTGCAGGAAGCATACTTTAAACGCGGGCAATTATGCGAGCACAAGTCGAAGCGATCCAAGCTAAAAGTGAGAGTTGGAATGTCCGGGTAGTCGGTCACAACGATCTTAACGGCCACGGGGTCTGCGGTTTGGTCCCCACAACGTCCACGAGAACCGACCCGGCTCGTTCCAGAGCGAGAACGTTATTTTTGTGACTTATTATAATGCGGGGCTCCGTGTTTTTGACATCAGAAACAAGTTCCGCCCTGAGGAAGTAGGCTACTTCATTCCACCAGCGCCTGAAGGACAAAAAAGGAGTGACGATCTCTTCTCAGGTGCGCGGGTTGTCTCTGGACGCGGAAGAGTTTAGGCCCTTTTACGATGTTGTGACGAGGCTGCGAATTCCGATCTTTATCCATCCTGCGCTGGCACCTAAGGGTTATGACTTGCTGAAAGACTATCAACTCTCAGTTATTCTCACGCGCGAATTTGACTTGGGCGTCGCGGTGACGCGGCTTATTGCCGGCGGCGTGTTGGAACGTTATCCAGAACTGTCATTTGTAGTCTCTCATTTCGGCGGCGGATTGGCCGGCTATAAAGAGAGAATCGCGCGCTCATCTTATCGCTTCAAGTTGCCGCGATCCTTCGGCGACTATTTCGACCGACTTTATTTCGATATGGCGGGCTTCGAAGGAAGTCCCATCGCTTTGCGTTGCGCCTTGGAAGGCATACGGCCTGAACGGATGGTCTTCGCCACCGATTATCCCCAGAACTTCAATAATGACGATCCGAAGACGGGCAAAAACGTCGATGGGATTGGCGAATATATCGCAGAAATTCA
>Ga0209887_1000154_pt1 | contig 19451 bp, 16 predicted proteins | sample GWRWN1_30_40_FD_187230 | JGI IMG/M metagenome (GOLD analysis project Ga0209887, IMG submission 187230) | Riverbed sediment microbial communities from areas with no vegetation in Columbia River, Washington, USA - GW-RW N1_30_40 (SPAdes)... | ecosystem: Environmental > Aquatic > Freshwater > River...
CGCCGGCGACCTGACGGCCCCCGACCCGGTTCTCGGCGTCGCTGTGGCAGGATACGCCGAACGTTGGCTCCGGATCCCCGAGGGGGAAGATGTGAAGGACAGCTCGAGGTGGATGGATCGATCGCTCTCCCGCCGGCAGCTGCTTCGAGGCGCCGGGCGGGGCGGGATGGGGGTGGCCGCGGCCGCGTTCCTCGCGGCGTGCGCCGGCGAACAGATCCCGGGGGCCGGGCCGAGCACGCTCCCGCCGCTTTCGCACCAGCTCACGGTGGCCCAGTGGCCCTTGTACATCGACCGGGCCAAGGGCGGCCACCGGCCCACGCTCGAGGCCTTCCAATCCAAGTACGACATCGAGGTGACGTACCGGGAGATCATCAACGACAACCAGGAGTTCTTCGCCAAGCTCGTCCCGCTGTTCCAGGCCAACCAACCCACGGGCTGGGACCTCATCACGCTCTCCGACTGGGTGGTCACGCGGATGAACCGGGGCGGATGGCTGGAGGAGCTCCACCACGACCGGTTGCCGAACGTCGAGGCGAACCTCCTGCCGGCGTTCCGGGATCCCGTCTACGACCCGGGCAACGCGCACAGCGTCCCGTGGCAGGGCGGGATCACCGGCATCGCGTACAACCCCAAGCTCACCGGCTTCGAGCTGAAGCGGTTCGCCGACCTGTGGGACGAGCGCCTGGCCGGCCACGTGGGCATGCTCACCGAGATGGTGGACACGATGACCCTGACGCTGCTCATGCTCGGGGTGGACCCGCAGAAGGCGACCATCGACGATGCCACTCGAGCCCGGCAGAAGCTCATCGAGCAGCGCGACACGGGGGTCCTGCGCAAGTACTACGGGCAGGACTACGCCGACGCCATGGTGGGCGGGGACACGTGGGCCACGATGGCCTGGTCCGGTGACGTCTTCTACTACAAGTACATCGGCGGAGCGCCGGACCTCGAGTTCGTGGTGCCCGAGGAGGGCGGCGTGATCTGGGTGACGCCGATGGAGATCCCTCGGCTCGCCGAGCACCCCGCCGACGCGCACCTGTTCCTGGACTGGTTCTACCGCCCCGAGATCGCCATGCAGGTCACCGACTGGGTCCTGTACATGACGCCGGTCAAGGGCGTCCAGGAGCTCATGGCGCAGAAGGCCCAGGAGTCGAAGGGTGGGAACAGGCGGTACTACGAGACCCTGTCCCAGAGCCCGCTGCTGTTCCCGCCGGACGACCCCGCGGAGGCGAACCTGTACGAGTACAAGGCCCTGTCCGAGGAGGAGTTCCAGCAATACTTCGACCTGTTCAACCAGGTCACGGAGGCCTGAGGCCGATCAGACTGGCTGGAGCTCGCGCTAGGCCCTTGCGGATGTGCTCCCGCCAGTACTCCTGGCCCTCTTCGGGCAGGGTGTAGATGGGGTCGTAGTACGGATACTCGCGGGCGAGCGCGTCGGGGTCGTCGAACTCGATCCCCGTCCGGTAGTTCTTCGTCCAGTACGAGATGCCACGCGTCCGGTCGTAGTTCTTGGCCATGTGAACCCACCGCTTGCCCACGAACGGCACGTCGCACACGACACGCGGGGTGGCGAACCCCGGCAGGTAGCCGAGCAGCGCGTACTGGAGGTCCTGGGCCTCCGCCAGCGAGGTCCGCCAGTGCTCGGAGTTGGGGATCATGTCGCACATGTAGAAGTAATACGGCAGGACCTTGCCGTGGTCGATGAGTGTGAAACAGAGCTCCAGGAGCGCCTCGGGTGTCGTGTTCACCCCCCGGAGAAGGACCCCCTGGTTTCGAACGTCGCGATACCCCATGTCGAGGAGCTTGCCCACGGCCCTGGCCACGAGCGGCGTGACCTGCTGGGCCGCGTTGACGTGGGTGTGGATGGCGATGTCCACATCGCGCTCGCGGGCTCGCGTGGCCATGACCTCGTAGCCCTTCAGCACGTCGTCCTGGAGGAAGTGCTGCGGGAGGCCCATCAACCCCTTCGTGGCCAGCCGGATGTCGCGGATGTTGGGGATGTCGAGCAGGCCGAGGACGAACTCCTCGAGGCGCTTGACCGGGATGTTCGCCACGTCGCCGCCGGAGACCACCACGTCCCGCACGGACGGGGTCCGCCGGAGGTAGTCGAGCATGGCGTCCCATCGCTCCTGCTGCTTCGCCTCGAACCTGTACTTCAGGATCTGCGCGGTGTCGTTCCCCACGAGGTCCATCCGGGTGCAGTGGCCGCAGTACTGCGGGCAGGTCGAGATCATCTCCGCCAGGACCTTCGTGGGGTAGCGATGGGTGAGGCCCTCCACGGCCCACATGTCGGCCTCGTGGAGGCTGTCCCGCGCGGCCATGGGGTGGGAGGTCCATTCGGGATGGCGGTCCGAGAACGTGGGCGCCATGTACGTGCGGACGGGATCGTTCCGCAGGTCGTGCTGGTCCATCGTGTTGATCATCTGGGGCGGGATCAGCATCGACATCGTGGCTCGCTCCTGCTGGTCCCGCTCGATGTCGGCGTACAGCTCGTCGTCCAGGTGATCGCCCAGGGCCCGCTTCAGCTCAGCCAGGTTCTTCACCGTGTGGGCGCGCTGCCACTGGGCGCTCTCCCACTCCTCCGCGGTGACGGCGGCGTAAGCCGGGAAGCGGGTCCAGTCGGGCTCGACGAACGCCCGCTTCAGGGGGTAGGGGAACGGCTGCTCGGTGGCGTGCGCCCTCCCGAACTTGTGCCGGGGCCGGTCACTCTTCCCCCGGACGGCCTGCTCCTCGCTCACCCGACCTCCCTCCATCCCTACTCGGTCGCCTTCCGCGAAAACCTGAGCCAGCGAACGGAACGACAGACGAGCTTATCGTACTGACAATCTGTTCGGGTATGGAGGCGAATGACCGAAGGATCTTCGGTCCGCAGCTACTTCTGAGCGCTGTCGGGTGGTGCAGCGGGGGGAGGCCCGGCCTGGGTCGCCCCGCCGCTCGGCTGGGCGCCCGTCTGTGGCGAAGCGCCGCGTCCTCCGGGCTGGGGGCCCGTCTGAGGCGGGACGCCGCGTCCTCCGGCCCCCCGGCCCGCACCAGGGCCACCGCGTCCGCCGGCTCCTCCGCGGGGCCCTCCGCGCCCCCCACCGCGACCGCCGAAGCCCCGGCCGCCGCCACCGCCGAACTGGCCACGAGGACGACGGTCCATGCGCTGGACCTCGGGCTCGACCTTGGGCAGGCGGGACTTGAGCGGCGTGTGGCCGGTCCGCTCGTAGCGGACGGTCACGTGATCGAACTCCAGCTTGCGGTCCATCTCGCGCCACCCGGTCGCCAGGAGGTAGCGGTGCCGGCCGGCCGCCGTCTTGCGGAGCTTGTCGGTGTTCGGGACCTTCACGTACAGATGCTCGACCCGAACTTCCTTGAACTCGGCCATGGCGCACAGGGTAGCAGGGGCAACCGCCCGTCCCTCCCGGGTCCGGGGCGCAGGTCCTCCGGGCGGAGATCGTCGGCGCCGGCCCAAGGGGCGGCCCGGGCGGAGCGAGCCGTTCACGAGCCCAGGATCTGTTCGAGGTCGAAGCGGACCGGCTCCTGGAGCTGGGCGAAGGTGCAGGACCGCGGGTCGCGGTCCGGGCGCCACCGGACGAACTGGGCGGTATGCCGGAAGCGCGGCCCCTCCATGTGGTCGTAGCGCACCTCCACGACGCGTTCGGGGCGCAGCGGCACGAACGACAGATCCTTTCCCGCGCTCCAGCGGCTGGTCTCCGCGCTGCGCGGGGTTCGAGTGCCGGCCTCGAGCTTGGCCCAGTCCCAGGGATGGCGATCGAAGGTCGTCACGAGCGGCTGAAGCTCCTCGAACAGCCTCCGGCGCTGTTCCATGGGGAACGCGCCGACGACGCCCACATTGGCAAGCGCACCATGCTCGTCATACAGGCCGAGCAGCAGCGACCCGATCGCCTGCTTCTCGTTCCTGTGCACCCGGTAGCCGGCGACCACGCAATCGGCGGTCCGAACATGCTTGACCTTGAACATCACCCGCTTGCCCGGCTGGTACGTCCCGTCGAGCGGCTTGGCGATCACGCCGTCGAGTCCCGCGCCCTCGAACTGGTCGAACCACCGCTCGGCGGCTGCTCTATCGGTGGTCGCGGGCGTCACATGGATCGGCGACTCGGCGCCGGCGAGGGCTTCCTCGAGCGCCCGGCGCCGCTGTGCGAACGGTTCCTTCGTGTAGTCGCGGTCGCCGAGGGCGAGCAGATCGAAGGCCACGAGATGGGCGGGGGTCCGCTCGGCGAGCAACCTGACCCGGCTGTCGGCCGGGTGGATTCGTTGCTGCAGCGTCTCGAACTCCAGACGCCGCCCCGTCGGATCGGGGACGACGATTTCGCCGTCCACCACGCACCTTTCGGGGAGGTTCGCCTCGATCGCCTCGACGACCTCCGGGAAGTAGCGGGTCATCGGCCGCTCGTTGCGGCTGCCAATCTCGACCTCATCCCGATCACGGAAGACGATCGAGCGGAAGCCGTCCCACTTGGGCTCGAAGCTGAAGGCGCCGGTCGGGATGTGCTCGATGGGCTTGGCGAGCATGGGGGCGACGGGTGGCATGACCGGCAAACGCACGGGGCTATCTTCCCTGTCGCGAGGGTGTCGTGGCGACATCCCGTGGCCGGGTCCCGGGACGCCGGATGGTTGACCTAGCCGTTCACCGTGGCCGGTTGCACGATGCGGATCGCATTGCCGAACGGATCACGGAGCGCGCAGTCGATCCCGTAGTCCTGCTCGACCGGCTCCTGGGTGAACTCCACCCCTCGTGCCAGCAGATCCTCGTAGGTCTTCCGACAGTCGGAAGTGTCGAACCCGATCCAGCCGGCCGCGCCCTTGGTAACGAGTTCGCGGAGCTGCGCCGCCGACGCGTCGTCCATAGAGGGAGGACCGGGCCGTTCCAGCAGGATCGCGTGACCCAGCTCGCCGGGGACGCAGACGGTCAGCCATCGCATGAAGCCGAGATCCACGTCCTCCCGTACCTCGAGCCCCAACTTGCCGACGTAGAAGTCCAGCGCCTGGTCCTGGTCCAGGACGTAGATGTTCGAGAGCGAGATCGAGCTGAGCATTCCGTTCCCTCCTCCATCGGGCGGGGGTTCGTCCTCGTGGGAACGCTAGCCGACGGCCGGCGTGCGTGCTTCTCCGAAACTGCTCGGTCGGGTCCATGCCATCGCGAAGCACGTCGGGACGGCCGCCACGGGCCCTCGCCGGCGGTAGTCGGTCGGCGGCTGGCCGACGATGTCGCGGAACGTGCGGCTGAACGTGCCCAGGCTGGTGAAGCCGGTGTCGAGGCAGATCTCCGTCACGCTGCGGTCGGTAGCGCGGAGCAGGAACATGGCGCGCTCGACGCGGCGCCGCTGCAGGTAGCGGTGTGGGGTCTCGACGAACGTCGCGCGGAACGTCCGAATGAAATGCGCCTCCGAAACGTGAGCCATCCGGGCCAGGCTGGGAACATCGAGAGGTTGGGCGTAGGTGCGGTCCATCGTGTCTCGAACGCGGAGCATGCGACGGTTGGACTCCTCCGTGGCGCGACTCATCGCACCATCTCACCACGCCCGTGCACGCTCAATGTTTGGCCAATCGCCTCGTCGAGCGCAGCGTGCTCACGAAACTCCTGGCGCGATCGGCGGTTCGACGGGGAGGGCCACGGGAAGAACCCTCTCACGTCCGGTCGCTAAGCTAGAAACCGCGACGTCGAGGTGGGGTAGGAGGACGGGATGGACAAGGTCCAGGAGTGGAACGAGCTCGCGGCCCAGTTCGCGGTGGACAGCATCCGGGCGTCCACGGAGGCCGGGTCCGGCCACCCCACCTCGTCCATGTCCGCGGCGCACCTCCTGGCCGTGCTGTACGCCGACCATCTGCGATACGACGTGTCCGACCCGAAGAACCCGGCCAACGACCGCTTCGTGCTGTCCAAGGGCCACGCCTCGCCGCTCATGTACTCGGTCCTGAAAGCCATCGGGGCCATCACCGACGAGCAGCTCCTCTCGTTCCGCAGGTTCGGTAGCCCCCTCGAGGGTCACCCCGCGCCCCTGCCGGAGATGCCGTGGATCGATGTGGCCACCGGGTCGCTCGGCCAGGGCCTGCCCATCGGCCTCGGCATGGCCCTGGCCATGAAGATCGACGAGAGCCCGGCCCGGGTGTGGGTCCTGATGGGCGACTCCGAGGCGGCCGAGGGCTCGGTGTGGGAGGCCATGGCGAACGCATGGTTCCACGGCGCCGGCAACCTGGTCGTCCTCCTCGACATGAACCGGCTGGGGCAGCGCGGCCCGACCATGGTCGAGTGGCAGGGTGAGGTCTACGCCGAGCGGGCCCGGGCCTTCGGTTGGCACGCCATCCAGGTCGACGGACACGATGCCGCCGCCGTCGATCGCGCTTACCGGGAGGCGGAGGAAGCCGGAAGGCCGGTGATGGTCGTGGCACGGACCGAGAAGGGCCACGGCGTCTCCTTTCTGGCCAACAAGGAGGGCTGGCACGGCAAGGCCCTATCGAAAGAGGAGGCCGAGAAGGCCATCGCCGAGCTGGGCGGGCCGAGGAACATCACGATCACGCCGCCGAAGCCGGAGCTGCGGATCCCGCAACCGCCGAGGCCATTCACGTACCAGCTGCCCACGTACGACGACGCCATCGCCACGCGGAAGGCGTTCGGCGAGACCCTGGCCGCGATGGCCGCCAACCCCAGCCTGGTCGTCCTGGACGGCGAGGTGGGGAACTCTACGCACACCGAGGACTTCCAGAAGGTCGCGCCCGACCGGTTCCTCGAGATATACATCGCGGAGCAGTGCATGGTCGGCGCGGCCGTCGGCCTCCAGGTCCTGGGCAAGACGCCCTTCGCGGCGACCTTCGGGGCGTTCACGACCCGCGCCTACGACTTCATCCGGATGGCCGCGGTGAGCCGGGCGAACCTCCGGCTGTCCGGGTCGCACGCCGGCGTGTCGATCGGCGAGGACGGGCCGTCGCAGATGGCCTTGGAGGACCTGGCCATGATGCGGGCCGTCCACGGCTCGACCGTGTTGTATCCGGCGGACGGCAACGCGGCCGCGACGCTCACGGCAGTCATGGCCGATCTTCCGGGCATCTCCTACATCCGCACCACGAGGGAGGGCACGCCGAAGCTCTACGACGCCGGCGAGAGGTTCCCGATCGGGGGGAGCAAGGTCCTTCGGTCGAGCGACGGCGACCGGGCGACGATCGTTGGGGCGGGCGTGACCGTGTACGAGGCCCTGAAGGCGGCCGATGAGCTGGCGGGCGAGGACACCGCGGTCCGGGTGATCGACGCGTACTCGGTGAAGCCGATCGACGCGGCGGCGCTGGTCCGCGCGCTCCGCGCGACGGGGCTCGTGGTCGTGGCAGAGGACCACTGGATCGACGGCGGGCTGGGCGATGCGGTGCTCCAGGCGCTGGCCGGTGAAGGGGAGCTGTCCGGCCGCGTCCTCAAGCTCGCGGTGACCGAGATGCCGGGCTCAGGGAAGCCCGAGGAGCTCCGGGACTGGGCAGGCATCTCCGGGCCGAAGATCGCCGGCGCGATCCGCCGCGCCCTGGCCTGAAGCGCCTGGACCTGAAGCGTCTAGACCTGGAGCGGCACCAGCTCGAAGCGGTCCACGTCGACCAGGCCGCGATCGGTGAGCTTCAGCTCGGGCACCACCGACAGCGCCAGGAACGACATGGCCATGAACGGCGAGGGGAGGCTCACGCCCATCTCCTCGGCTGCCTTGCCCATTGCGTGCACCGCGGCGGCCACCTCCTCGGCCGGCCGGTCGGAGAGCAACCCCCCGAACGGGCACGCGACCTCGCCGAGCATCGCGCCGCCGGCCACGGCGACCTGGCCGCCGCCGGTCTCCGCCAGGCGGTTGACCGCGGCGGCCATGTCGCCATCGTCCACGCCCACGACGACCACGTTGTGGGCGTCGTGGGCGTGCGTCGACGCCAGCGCGCCACGCTTCAGGCCGAAGCCCCGGACGAACCCCAGTCCGATCCGCCCTGTGCCCTTGTGCCGCTCGACCACCGCGATCTTCGCCAGGTCCCGTGAGGGGTCGGCCGCGGCCTGGCCGTCGACGTGGGTCACCACCTCGACCAGGGCCCTGGTGACGATCTGACCCGGCTCCACTCCGATCACCCGGACCCGGCCGTTCGCCTCGATCCGGAAGCTCTCGGTCGTCAACCGGGGGACCCGCACGCTGCCTCGCATCCACTCGGGCATCGGCGATCGCGGCACGTCGAGGGGCTTTCCTTCGTCGGCCACGAGCCGGCCCCGCTTCCACACGCGAACCGGCCGGAACCGTTGCAGGTCCCCGACCGCGACGACATCGGCCACGTACCCGGGCGCGATGGCCCCGTGCCTGTACAGACGGTGGTATCGCGCCGCGTTCAGCGTTCCCATCGTCACGGCATCGGCCGGCGAACAGCCCAGGGCCACCGCCTTTCGGATCACGTCGTTGATGTGGCCCTCCTCCAGCAGGTGATCGGGCTCCCGGTCGTCCGTGCACAGGATGCAGTTCGCGGGACCCCGTTCCAAGACCAGCGGAAGCAGCGCCTCCAGGTTCCGCGCCGCGGAGCCCTCGCGGATCATGATCGTCATCCCCAGCCGGCGCTTCTCCAGTGCCTCCTCGAACGTCGTGCACTCGTGGTCGCTCCGCACGCCGGCGGCGAGGTAGGCGTTCAGCGCGGCGCCGGACAGCCCCGGCGCGTGGCCGTCGATGTGCCGGCCACCCGCGGCCGCGATCTTGGCCAGCGTCTCTTCCTCGCCGGCCACCACGGCGGGATAGTCCATCATCTCCGCCAGCCCCAGCGCGTTCGGCTCCTCGGCCAGGAACCGGGCGATGTCGTTCGCGTCGACGATGGCTCCGCTGGACTCGAAGGGACTCGCCGGGACGCAGGACGACACCATCACGAAGAAGTCGAGCGGGATGCCCCGGGACGCCTCGAGCAACGCGCGGACCCCGTCGAGCCCGAATACGTTCGCGATCTCGTGGGGATCGAGCACGGCCGTCGTGGTCCCCCACGGGAGCGCCGCCCGGGCGAACTCGTCCGGCGGGAGCTTGGTGGACTCGATGTGCATGTGGCCGTCGACGAACCCCGGCAGCAGGGTCAGCCCGGACACGTCCACCGTCCGCCGGCCCTCGTACCGGCCCAGCCCGGCGACGTGCTCGCCGGCCACGGCGACGTCGGCGTCGAGGAGCTCGCCCGTGAACACCGACAGGACACGGCCTCCCGCCAGGACGACGTCGGCGGGCTCGTCGCCTCGGGCGACGGCCAGGCGGTGGGCCAGATCGCCGGTGGGGCCGCGCATCGGCGTCAGGGTACCGCCCTCCCGGCCCCGGCGCGGATCCCTGGTACCCTTGGCCCAACGGACGGCCATCGCCGTCCCGTGAGGTTTTGCTTCCTCGTCCCTCCTCGTGGCGGTTTCGGGTGTCGCCAAACCTCCCCGGACCGAACCGCGACCGCGTGTCGCGGCACAAGGAGTGGAACATGACAACCGCACCATCCTTCATCGACCTCGGTGCGTCCCCGGCCGTCGTTCGAGCGCTGGCCAAGCTGGGGATCACGGCGCCCTTCCCCATCCAGTCGCTCGTCCTGCCCGACGCCATCGCCGGACGCGACGTCCTGGCGAAGTCGCAGACCGGCTCGGGCAAGACCCTGGCCTTCGCCATCCCGCTGGTTGAGCGAGTGGACCCCGCCGGCCCCACGCCCTCGGCCCTCGTGCTCACGCCCACGCGCGAGCTCGCCGCCCAGGTGGCCGAGGATCTCGCCGGCATCGCCGGAACCAAGGGGGTGCGGGTCGCCGTGGCCTACGGGGGCATCTCGATCCGCGAGCAGGGCAAGGGCGTCGGTCGGGCCCACATCCTGATCGCCACGCCGGGCCGCCTGTCCGACCTGGTGGAACGGCGGCTGGTACGGCTGGACCATGTGAAGATCCTGGTGCTCGACGAGGCCGACCGGATGCTCGACATGGGCTTCCAGCCGCAGGTCGACCGCATCGTCCGTCACCTTCCCGCGGCTCGCCAAACCATGCTGTTCTCGGCGACACTGGATGGGGCCGTGGGCCACCTGGCGGCGTCCTATACGCGGGATCCCGGGCGGCACGCGGTCGCGTCCGACGGCAAGACCGTCGAGGAGGTCGACCACCGGTTCGTCCCCGTCTCGGCGCACGGCAAGGTGGAGGCACTCGTCGAGCTGCTCCAGAAGGACCGGGACCTCACGCTCGTCTTCGTTCGTACCAAGCGGGGAGCCGACCGCCTCGTTCGGAAACTGAAGGCGAAGGGTGTTCGGGCGGAGGCCCTGCACGGCGACCTGACCCAGCCGGCTCGGCAGCGTGCGCTGAAGCGGTTCGAGTCGGGCAGTTGCGATGTGCTGGTCGCCACCGACGTGGCCGCCCGAGGCCTGGACCTCGACCGGATCAGCCACGTGGTCAACTTCGATCCGCCCGCGGACGACAAGGGCTACGTCCACCGCGTGGGGCGTACCGCTCGAGCCGGGCGGGCCGGCACCGGCATCACCCTGGTCACCGCGGAGCAGCAGGGGGACATCAGCCGGATGGCCGCTCGCCTCGACCTCGACCGCGAGTTCGAGGAGGAGGGCATGACGGTCGCACCGCCCCGTGTGGTGTTCTCCGGTTCGACCGGCGGCCGCCGCTCCTCGCTGCGCGCCCGCCGTCGCCGCTGAACGGCCGCGAGGGTCGCTAGCCGGCCGACTCGATCAGCGAGAACCCGGACCGGCGGTACCGGGCCAGGATGTCCTCGGCCGGGGCGGGGCGGCAGAAGAAGAAGCCCTGGCCCAGCCGACACCCCTGATCCACCAGGAACCGCCACTCCGCCTCGGTCTCGATGCCCTCGGCAAGGGGGGTCATGCCCAGGCCCTGCGCCAGCTGGATGATGGCCCGAACCATGTCGGCGGCCTGCCTGTCGTGGGCGACGTCCCGGATGAACAGCCGGTCGATCTTCAACAGGTCGACGGGCATATGCCGGAGCCGGGCGAACGACGAGTACCCGGTGCCGAAGTCGTCCAGCGCCAGCCGCAGACCCCTGCCGTTCAGGTCCTGGAGGATCCGGAGCGTCCGCTCGGGGTCGGCCATCGCGGTCGACTCCGTCACCTCGACGATGACGCACCCCGGGTCCAAATTCGCGGCGCCGAGCCGCTCCAGGATCTTCTCGGTCAGGTCTGGCTGCCACAGCTGCCGGAGAGAGAGGTTGAAGGACACGTCGAGCTCGAGGCCCTCGGCCCGCCACGCGGCGGCCTGGCGGCTCAGCTCCTCCACCACCCAGTCCCCGATGGCCTCGATCAGCCCCATCTCCTCGGCGAGCGGGATGAAATCACCCGGCTGGACCAGGCCGCCGTTCGGGTCAGCCCACCGGATCAGCGCCTCGACGCCCACCATCTTCCCCTCCGCCAGCTCGACCACCGGCTGGTAGTGGAGCTGCCAGTTCCGGTTCTCCACGGCCTTTCGAAGGCGCGTGGTGAGCGAGAGCTTGCCGAGGGCCTCCTCGCTCTGCCTCCAATGGAGGAGATAGCTGCCGGGGGCCGTCTTCCTGCTCTGGTACATGGCCGCGTCGGCGTTCTTCAGGAGCGCCGTGGCATCGTCGGCGTCGTGGGGGAACATGCTGATGCCGATGCTCGCCGAGACGTACAGCTCGGTGCCGGCGACGTTGAACGGCGCTCGGAGCGACTCGTGGACCCGGGCGGCGACCGATTCGACCACCAGGATCGCGCCGTCCGTGCCCTCGAATCCCGGCGCCGAGCTCCCCTCGATGTCGGCCAGCAGCAGAAGGAACTCGTCGCCACCCTGCCGGGCCACGAGGTCCGTCTCGCGGGTGGCCTCCCGCAGGCGCTCGGCGACCGCGCGGAGCAACGCGTCGCCGGCCTCGTACCCGAGGCTCTCGTTCACCAGCTTGAAATCGTCCACGTCGATGCAGAGCACCGCGACGGAGAGGGAGTGACGGCGGGCCCTTGCCATGCCCAGCTCCAGGAGCTCCTCGAACATCGTCCGGTTGGGCAGTCCGGTGAGGTTGTCGTGGTACGCCAGGAAGGCGACCCGTTCCTCCGCGTTCTTCCGTTCGGTGATGTCGAACATCACACCGTGGACGAATGCCGGGACGCCGAAACGGTCGTTCACGACCACCGCGCTGTCCCGGAACCACACCACCCGTCCGTCCCTGGCCAGCAAGCGGTACTCGAAGCTGAAGGGCTCGCCCGACGTTCGTCCCGCCAGGTAGCTCTGGAGCGCTTGCTCCTTGTCGTCGGGATGCAGCTGCTTGACCCACAGGTCCGGATCGGCCATGTACTCCTCGGGGGAGATCCCGAGTAGCTCCTCGATCTGGGGGCTCACGTAGGTGGTGCTCATGGTGTCATCAACGACATCGGTGTAGACGATGGCGGGGATCTGCTCCACCACGGCCCGATACCGGGCGTCGGCATCGCTCAGCTCCTCCGTGGCCCGGCGAAGCTCGCCCGAGAGGGCCTGGATCGCCTGGATGGCGCCTTGGGGAAGTTCGTCCTGACGGACCAACAGATCGCGCACGGCGTCGAGCGACGCGAAGCGCGCTTCGATAGACGGTGCGCTGGATTCGGCCGTCACAGGGAGGTGGCCCTTTCTCTCCGCTCCGAATCTCCTATCGGCGTCCGGCCGTCACGGGCTGAGCGGCAAAGGGTCATCCGCCATCCGGGGGATGGACCTGGAAAGGCGGGGACCGGGCTACTCCACGGTGAAGGAGACCCGCATCCCTTCTTGGTAGTGGGCTTCCTTCTCTGACTCGTCGTAGATGTTGCAGATCAACACGTAGCTGCCGGACTCGAGGTCGACGGTCAGCGTCGGCGTATCGCCCACCGGGATGTCCTCGACTTCGTCCACGACCTCGATCCCCCCGCCCGCCTCGTCGACGGCACCGTTCTCGTCCGTCGGCAGCGCGGTCGGGTCGAGGTCCGTGCGCATCACGACGAACTCGTGGGTGTCGTCCGGGCCCTTGTTCTCGATGTTGAAGGTCACCTCTCCGCTCTCGACCGATGGCTCCGAAGGGATGACCGCGAACTCCTGCAAGGTGATGTCGACCGTGCCGCCCCCGCCGCCGCCGCAGGCCGTGCCGACGAGAAGCATCGCTGCCACTGCCGGAGCCATCCATCGACGAGTCTGACGGACCATGGCCATCCTCCTTTGGGGAATCGACCGAGACTACTGATCAACGCCAGTCTAAGTTGGCGGGCCCGCGATTCGGACCGTCCATGACGAAGACGTCATGGAGTCGTCATCGAACGTTCGGGTCCCAAGCATCGGGTCAGACGCCGGTTCCGTGATCCGGTTGTTCGCCGGTACGGCTGGCACCTAGGATTCTCCTCATGGCCCGGGTCCTGCTCGTAGACGACGAGCCGAGGATCGTGAGCTTCGTGTCTCGCGCGCTATCGGCTGAGGGCTTCCAGGTCGACAGCGCTCTCGACGGGATCCGGGGGCTCGAGCTCGCGCAGACCGGCCGGTACGAGCTGGTCGTGCTCGACCTCCTCCTGCCCGGGCAGGACGGTGTCTCCGTCCTCCAGGACCTCATGGAATCCCGGCCTGACCAACGGGTGCTGGTCCTCTCCGCCCTGTCGGACGTGAACAGCAAGGTCCGGTGCCTGCAACTCGGGGCCTCCGACTACCTGCCCAAACCCTTCTCTCTTGCCGAGCTGCTCGCCCGCGTCCGGGCCCGGCTGCGCCAGCCGGCCTCCGGTCCCGACGACCGTTTCCTGAACGTGGGCGGGGTCCGGCTGGATCTCGTGCGGAGGGTGGCCGACGCAGGGGAAGGCGCCGTGGCCCTGAGCGGACGGGAATTCCTCGTCCTCCAGCACCTGATGCTGAAGCGTGGGGAGGTCTGCAGCCGTCAACAGCTGCTCGCGGATGTATGGGGGTATTCGTTCGACCCCGGGAGCAATGTGGTGGACGTCTGCGTGGGACGCCTCCGGGCTAAGCTCGGCTCCGATGTCATCGAGACGGTTCGAAGTGTCGGCTATCGCATCCAAGCTCCGTAGCCACTGGGTCGAGGTGACCTGGGGGGCCTTCGCCGCGGCCAATGTGGCAGTGATCGTCCTGCTCGAGCGGTGGGAGACGATCCCCTTCCACTTCGTCTGGGTGAGCCTCACGCTCGTGTACGGGTTCCGCGTGTGGCGGGTCCGCACGACCATGGCAGTCCTGCTCGTCGTCATGGTGGTGACCGGCGGAGCGCTAATATGGACGGTCACGCGGGGCCACGAGAGTCTGGACGAGGTGGCCGAGGTCCCCCTCATGGCGGCCATGTTCGTTGCCATGGTGTGGCACGCACAACGCCGCCTGGCCGCCACCGAGGAGGCGAGGCGACTCGCCGAGAACGAGCATCGGCTGCTGGAGCGGCAGCGCGAATTCGTCCGAGATGCATCGCACGAGTTGCGTACCCCCATCACCGTGGCTCGGGGTCACGCCGAGCTGATCCGGGCCGAGAGCCGGGGGACGCAGACCGGCGAGGACATCGGCGTGGTGCTCGATGAGCTGGAGCGACTGGAAAGGCTGTCGGAGCGGCTGCTCATCCTGGCGGCGGCCGAACACTCGAACTTCCTGGACGTCGCCCCAGTACAGGTCGAGCCCTTCGTTGTGGGCACGTCCCGCCGCTGGGAGCCTGCTGCCACCCGGGAGTGGATGATCGACGTCGTGGCGGACGGGTCCATCCTGGCCGATCGGGACCGCCTGGGCATCGCCCTGGACGCGCTGATCGAGAACGCCGTGAAGGCGACCGACGAGGGGCAGCGCATCCGCATCGCCGCGTGGCCCGCCGGAGGGTCCCTGGTCCTGGAGGTGGCCGACGCGGGAATGGGGATCGACCGGGATCAACTGCCCAGGGTCTTCGATCGTTTCAGCCGCCTCGACCCTGGCCGCGCGCGAGGGAAGGGTGGGACCGGCCTCGGCCTGGCTATCGTCAGAGCCATCGCGGAGGCGCACGGCGGCTCGGTCTCAGCAGACGGCGAACCGGGCCGAGGGGCGACCTTCCGGATCCATCTCCCCGGCTTCCGGTCCGTTGGGGCGCGGCCCAAGGAGCTCCACGACAGAGGGATTCCCGCCTCAACCCTCGGGCTGTAGCCGCTGCTCTGCCGTTAGCAGGTGTCCTCGTCCGGGAGCAGCGGGCGGAAGATCAACGAGTAGTCGACCCCGCCGCTCCACCACGGCGTGAGCTCGTTCGCCCGCTGCGCGTCGGGCAGGAGATTCACGAGGTCGGTGCCACCCACCACGCCACAGCGGAAGTCGCCATAGGTGGCGTCGGCCCTCCCGAAGGACGACAGCGGATCCGACAGGGGCCAGTCGATGGCGGACTGGTGCAGCCCCGGCTCGGGGGATCCTGCGTAGGGCTGGACGTAGACACGCATCTCGGAGGGCTCGAACTGACCCTGCTCGCCTAGGGAGCCCTTCGGCAGCCAGCTTGCGAGGTCGCTCAGCTTTGCGGCGAACGCGGCGAGCTTGGCTCGGGCCTCCGTGTCCTCTCCGGGGCAGGATCCGGGAACCATGCCCAGCGCGTAAGCGCTCACGACGTGCTTGGCGCCGTCGGCGTACACGGTGAAGGTGGTGGTGGGGGCGTCCGCCACGCAGTCCTGGTCGTAGGTGCGGTCCGGCCCCAGGAGGCCGGTCGCCTTGGCCGCCTCCAGGATGGCCTGGATCCCGTCCTCTGTGATGGCCTGGTCCTGGACGCTCGGGAGGGCCGGGCCCGGGTAGATCTCGATCTGCGGTCCCTCGGTGATGATCCTCCCGTCGCCGAACAGGGACCAGGTGGGAATCCGTCGCAGCTCGTACGCCGGCGGCACGAATCCCCCGCCCACGTCCATCCGGAGCACGAGGCCGGCGGGACCGGTCGGATGGTCGATGCCCCCGCTCTCGGCCTTTGTCAGCCGGCCGCACCCCGCGGCGAGCAGGGAGAGCGCGACGAGCGGAACGGCCAGGACACGGATCCTCATCTCACGAGCCTCCTCGGGTCCATCCTCGGTATCCTCGTGCGGTTCATCGTCTTCATCGTCCGCCCTTCGACGCGGCCAAAGCCCCACTTCGTTCCTGAACCTCGCCCGGCCGGCTGCGCCGAACCGGCCTGGGGTACGCTCGACCCGATGCCTGCCACGATGCGCGCGCTCCGCAAGACGCGCCCAGGGCCCGGCGCCGAGCTGGTCGAGGTGCCGGTCCCCGAGCCGGGCGAGGGGGAGGTCCTCGTCCGTGTGCACGCCGCTTCGGTGTGCGGCACCGATCTCCACATCTACGACTGGAACGAGTGGGCCGCCGCCCGGATCCGCCCCCCCATGACCTTCGGGCACGAGCTCGCGGGCCACGTCGACGCCGTCGGTCCCGAGGTGCACCACATCCAGCCCGGGGCCTTCGTGGCCGCCGAGACCCACATCGCCTGCGGCCACTGCTCGACCTGTCGCACCGGCCGGGCCCATATCTGCGAGAACCTGCGCATCCTCGGCGTGGACACCGACGGCGCCTTCGCCGGGTACGTGGTCATCCCGGCCCAGAACTCCTGGATCGTCGGCGAGGGGATCGACCCCGACGCCGCCTCCATCATGGAGCCGTTCGGAAACGCCGTGCACGCCACCTTCGGGACCGCGGGCGGCGAGGACCTGGCCACCAACCCCGTCGCCGTGATCGGGTGCGGGCCGATCGGGCTGTTCTCGGTGGGCATCGCCCGGGCCGCCGGGGCCTGGAAGGTCATCGCCATCGAGCCGAACGACGAGCGGCGGGCGCTCGCGTCGAAGATGGGCGCCGACATCCTGGTCGACCCGAAGGTGGAGGACCCGGTGCAAGTGGTGCTGGAGGCCACGAACGGGACCGGGGCCGAGGTCGTGCTGGAGATGTCGGGCAACGCGGCGGCCATCGACCAGGGCACGAGGATGCTCGCCCGGGGCGGGCGGATGTCGCTCCTCGGCCTTCCAGACCGGCCGGTGACCCTGGACCTGAACGACCAGGTCATCTTCAAGGAGGCCCGCCTCCAGGGCATCACCGGACGCGAGATGTTCCGGACGTGGCAACAGACCACCACGCTCCTCTCGACCGGCCGGGTGGACGTGACCCCGGTGATCACGCACCGGCTGCCGCTGGACCGGTTCGAGGAGGCGTTCGAGACCACGGCCTCGGGCCGCTCGGCCAAGGTCATCATGTTCCCCGGGGGCTGAACCCTCAGAGGTAGCCGCCTCCACCCGTGACCTGCGGGCGCTGAGGCGCGAACAGCTCGACACGGAACGGAAGCGCTTTCGCATCTTCGCCGTCTACCGAGACGACGAAGCGGAAGGCGCTCGGGCCCTCGAACGCCATGCCGTTCAGGTTGATGGCGATCGGCACCAGCTGTTCTGCGGCGCCTGCGCCCGGCCCCGCCCCGAACTCCCCGCCGATCCGAGTGATCTTGCCCGGCGACTGCGGGCCAGGAGGCGCCTCACCGAGCGGGAGCTCGTTCCCCTTCGCATCCTCGAGTCGAAGCTCGAACCGATGGGACTGACTCACCCCTGGGACCTCGAAGCGGAACAGCAGCCCGATCCCGATCCGATCGTGCACGACCGGGAACGACGCCGCGGAGATCCGATTCCACCCCGCGCCCTGGACGTACAGCTTTCCTTCGGAAGTGACGACGGAGTCCGCGAGGAACCCCTCCACCTGGATCGAGGTCACGTGAGCTCCTTCGTCTCCGCAGGTCCTCGCCACAGCCTAATGCGGTAGCGTCTTCGGGCCATGCCGGGTGCGCTCGACTACCTCGGAGAGCAGCTGGAGGAGCTGCGCCGGCAGGGGCTGCTCATCCGGGAGCGGACTCTCGAAGGGCCGACCGGCGCCAGGGCCCGGTTCGACGGACGGGACGTCATCAACCTGGCGTCGAACAACTACCTGGGCCTGGCCAACCACCCCCGGATGAACGAGGCGGCCGCGCGCGCCGCCACGGGCTTCGGGGCCGGGACGGGCGCGGTCCGCACGATCGCCGGCACGATGGCCATGCATCGGGATCTGGAGCGGCGCTTCGCGGCGTTCAAGCACGCGGAGGACGCGCTGATGTTCCAATCGGGGTTCACGGCGAACGCCGGGACGGTGGCGGCCATCCTGGACAAGCAGGACGTGATCGTCTCCGACCAGCTGAACCACGCATCGATCATCGACGGCGCGCGGCTGTCACGGGCCGAGATCAAGGTGTTCCCGCACAAGGACCCCGGGGCGGCCGACGAGCTCCTCCGGCAGACGAAGGCGCCCGGCCGGCGACAGCTGCTGATCACCGACGGCGTGTTCTCCATGGACGGGGACATCGCGCCGCTCCCGGACCTGGTCGAGGTGGCCGAGAGGCACGGCGCGATCATGATGGTGGACGACGCGCACGCGTCAGGGGTGCTGGGCACGGGCGGCGCCGGGACCGTGGACCACTTCGGCCTCCACGGCCGGGTCGATGTCCAGGTGGGGACCCTGTCGAAGGCCATCGGCGTGCTCGGTGGATTCATCGCCGGGCCGCCGCACCTGATCGAGTGGCTGCAGAACCGGGGCCGGCCCTACCTGTTCTCCACGAGCGCCCCGCCCGCCGTGATCGCGGCGTGCATGGCCGCCCTCGACATCATCCGGGACGAGCCCGAGCGCCTGGAGCGCCTGTGGGCGAACACGGGCGTCTTCAAGGACGGACTGGAGGCCCTGGGCTTCGACACCGGCGAGAGCGAGACCCCCATCACGCCGGTGATCACCGGGGATGAGGAGAAGACGCAGGAGTTCGCTCGGCGGCTGTTCGAGGAGGGCGTGTTCTCGCCGGCCATCGTGTTCCCTACTGTGCCTAAGGGCCGGGCCCGGGTCCGCACCATCGTGACCGCGGACCACACCGAGGAGGACCTCAAGGAGGCCCTCGAGGCGTTCGGGCGGGTGGGGGGCGAGCTCGGCCTGCTCTAGCGAGCAGGCCGAGTCCGCCCCCGAACCCAGCCGGCGAGGCTACTCCTCGGCCGGCGTCATCAGGAACAGCTGGCCGTCCTCGACGGTCCCCGCCGACGGCGCCGCGGTTGGGCCGTGCGCCTGGACGTCCGACAGCCAGGTGTTCTCGCCGAAGAGCAGCGAGGCATCGATGATGCCGCTGGTCTCCCAGACGCCCGGGCCGACGGCCACGAAGTCGCGGCCGGGTGGGTCCAGCTGGGCGACCCGCGTCGCCGTCGTGGCGTCGACCCCCACAGCTCCCCCTTTGACGAGGTCGAATCGCCAGATCGAGCCGTCGCGGCCCTTCGCCGCCATGACCGCCCGGCTCTCCGTGGTGCCGTCCTCGTTGATCATGAGGTACTGGCCGCTCGTGTCCACGTTGTCCGGGCTGATCGCGATGTCGCCGCCCCCGGCGATCACCGTGTCGGCGTTGTAGACGATCCTCAGGGTGGCCGGCTTGAGCACGTTGCCCGGGTGGAGGCTGAGGGAGTAGAGCCGACCAAGCTCGTTCACCCCGTCGTCGACGCCGGTCGAGGAGCCCGTCGTGACGAAGAAGAACTCGTTCGGGTCGTTCGGGTTGAAGGCGCCG